>Ga0257126_1001838_pt1 | contig 14662 bp, 6 predicted proteins | sample SI060_120mmetaG_FD_190151 | JGI IMG/M metagenome (GOLD analysis project Ga0257126, IMG submission 190151) | Marine microbial communities from Saanich Inlet, British Columbia, Canada - SI060_120m | ecosystem: Environmental > Aquatic > Marine > Inlet | place: Canada: British Columbia | collected... | reverse complement strand
AATGACTAATTCGCCGTTCAGCAGGGTGATACCCCCGGGATGGGCCAAGCCGCCAGGTTGTAACGTGGTCAGGCTACCATCAGCTTCCACTCGTTTCACAAAACCATCGGTGTAGCTCGAAACAAATAAGCGGTTGTCCTTGTCGAAAGCAAAGTTGTCGAGTCCCTCCGATAGTGAAGCAACCACTGTTTTTGTGTCTCCCTCGACTTTAACAACCTCACCTGTTCCGGTGTCGAGCACGTGCAAAATCCCCTGTTTATCGAATTTCACCGCTGCGGGGGTGGTGAACCCGCTTGCTTCAATACGCATGGTATTGTCTTCAACATTGAAACTGACAACCTCACCTCGAAACCATCGTGGGCCATAAAGGCGGTTATCACTGCCCCAGTCCATGCCATTTAGACCGCAACCCGGCCCCAAATCTTCTGCGATAACGCGTGGCTCGGCGATACCCTTTGGATCTACTTCGAAGAGTCCTGTGCCAAAGAAGCACTGGGAGACGAAAAGCCTGCCATCATCCGAGAATGTTATTGGATTGACCCCTGGCGTTAATTGGGCCGCAACCACTTTGTAGCCATCAGGTGTGAAACCGGCGACCTCACCTGTGAGAATTGATGTCCAGAAATATGATCCATCTGCACCAAATGCAATATCGTCAGGACCTACAACGCCATCTTCCACCGTTAGAGTTTTCAGCATTTCACCAGAGTCAGGATCGATAATGCTAATAGTTGAGCCGATAACCGATGCTACATATAGTTTGTTGTCGGCGGAAAACGCAAGGCCATTAGTTCCTGCGATATTTGCGCCGGTAGCGATTGTTGTGAGCACAGGCGCCATAGCCGCGTTTTCCGTTGCGGGTTCTTCGCTGCAACCCGAAACGATCAATGTGGCAAAGAAAAATCCGATGAGGGAAAGTTTTAGCAACGGTTGTTTGAATGTTCTCATGAGTTTGGTTCCGTATTTTTTCGATTCATTAGGTCGTGATAAAGTGCGTTGGGTTTTCGTGTTTTGCTTATAGGTACAGGTTGGATATAAAGCCGTCTATGGCATCTAACATTTTTTGCCTGGGCGTTTCAAGAAGTGCTGCATGGTCGCCGTCTGGTAAGCTTACCCACCATTTGTTGCTGGTAGCCACTGCTTGAAAAAATTCACCTTGATGTTCAGTGGGGGCCAAAGAGTCGAACTCCGCTTGCAATAATAACAACGGGGTCTTAATCCTCGTAGGATCCAATGCCTGCCATTGATGCAGATCCTTAAAATCGACCCGCACCGGATCAGCAGACAGCGCCGCTGCTACATAAGCTGCAATCGCCTCGTCGCTAATGGAACCCGGTGTTATAAAATCACTCGCGGCATTGTGTGCCGTGTTTTCTTTTGCCGGAGCCACCGCTGGGTATTCTGGTCGCTCGGTCGACGCAAACCTGCCTCGGTAGTAGGGGTATCCAAACAGGGTCACCGAGGAAACCAAATCAGGCAGACGTTGAACGACCAATTGCGCAACCATTGATCCATATGACCATCCAAACAGGTGTGAAGCGATCCCGTTTCGCGACTTAATCCAAGTGAGAATGGCTGTTGCATCCTGAGCGGCACGGTCAGGTGTTAGCCAGCCTGTGTGATCTCTTGGCGTGCCGCCATAACCTCGGCCGTCTAATGCGTAGACTGTGTAGCCCTTTTCTACTAGACCATCCATAAAAGAAAGATTTTCGCCAGTCACTTGCAAGTCGAAGTCTGGTAAAGCGCTCCAGGTTTTGCCATGGAGTAAGAGGATTGTGCCCTTTGGTTTTGATGCACGTTTCTCCCAAAGTGCCATGGGATGGCCCTCCACCTCGACGGTATGGCGAAGCAACTCGGCTTTAGCAGCGGCAAGCTCTGGAAAAACCAGTAATCCGGCAAAAATGACGCTCGTAAGCCACCGAAAGATTGTCGGAAGTTGTAAGGTTGTGTTGTTAGGCATTCAGCAATATTGCACCAGCATGCTGGACGATGCCAGCGGAGAACCGAGTAAATAATTTAGGCCAAGTCTGAGCGCGAAACGTAATACAAGGTTACAATGTGTTCGTTCGGATCATAGATTGAATGGAGTAAAATAGAAAATGAGAGAAGGTAGTCTCGAAGCACCAACCCGTCACCCTCTTGACTGGAAGTCCGAGGATTTCTGGGACAAGTCGTCACTTGATACTGAACTCGAGCGGGTATTCGACATCTGCCATGGTTGTCGCCGGTGCGTCAGTCTTTGTGACTCGTTCCCAACGCTTTTTGACCTTGTTGACGAATCCGAAACATTGGAGGTCGATGGCGTAGCAAAATCCGACTACATCAAAGTGGTGGATCAGTGCTATCTGTGTGATCTCTGTTACATGACGAAATGCCCTTACGTGCCGCCGCATGAATGGAATCTGGATTTTCCTCACCTGATGCTCCGAGCTAAAGCGCAGCGCTACAAGACCGAAGGTGCCTCATTGCGGGATGAGACACTCACCAGTACTGACGCCGTGGGTAAAATGGCTTCTATTCCGCTGATTGATGTCACGGTGAATGCAGCAAACAAAACACCGTTGTTTCGTAATGCCCTTGAGAAAACTTTTGGCGTGCACCGCGAAGCGCCGGTGCCTGAATATCATTCAAAGACACTGCGGAAGCAGTTTAAGAATTCCCCCCAGACTGTAAAAGCGGTGGGTGAGACAAAAGGGAAGGTTGCTCTCTACGCGACTTGCTACGGAAACTACAATGCGCCCCATCTTGGCGAAGATTTTGTCTCGGTGTACGAACACAACGGTATTCAAATAGACCTCGTGCCGAAAGAAGCTTGTTGTGGCATGCCCAAGTTGGAATTGGGTGATCTTGATAGTGTTGATGAATTGAAACAGAAGAACATCCCCGTGCTCGCGCGACTCGTTGATCAGGGTTATGATCTCATTGCGCCGATACCGTCATGTGTACTCATGTACAAGCAGGAACTCCCGTTGATGTATCCCGATGACGAAGATGTAATCAAGGTTAAAAATGCTTTTTATGACCCGTTTGAGTATCTCTACCTCCGACACAAAGGCGGCGAATTCAATATTGACTTCAAAGCATCGCTTGGAGACGTGAGTTATCAAGTCGCATGTCACTTGCGGGTCCAAAACATTGGCTTAAAAGCACGAGATATTCTCGATCTTGTACCGGAGACTAAGGTCAAGCCGATTGAACGTTGCTCGGGTCATGATGGTACTTACGCTGTTAAAGTGGAAACCCGAGCAAAATCGGTGAAAATAGCACGTCCTGTGGTCAGGCAGGTGGGTGAGCATCAGGCGGATCACTTCATCAGCGATTGCCCCATGGCGGCGACCCATATTGAAAATTTAGCAGAATCGTTGTCAGCGGACGAAAAGCCGGGACAACATCCCATGACTCTTCTTAGGAAGGCATACGGTATTTAGACTTTGAGCCGGTCAGTAAACCGGGAAAATTTGCAAATAAAGGTATAACGAAACTATGACATTGAACACATCATCCACTGCTCCCTCAAGCGCGCTCCGAAGAGAAGATCTATGGTCTTTGGAGGAATATTCTGAGGAACGAGCCGAATTTCGAGAAATGGTGTTAACCCATAAAAAGAATCGGCAGATTTCAATTGGTGATCACATCCTGCTCATTTTTGAAGATCGTTTGACGCTGAAGTATCAAATACAGGAAATGTTACGAATAGAAAAGGTCTTCGATGCGCAGGGTATCCAAGATGAACTGGATGCTTATAATCCACTACTGCCGGATGGAAATAACTGGAAATGCACCATGTTGATTCAGTTTTCAGATGTGGATGAAAGAAAGGCCGAGCTAAAACGGCTGATCGGCGTTGAAGAAAAAGTTTGGATCAAAATTGGCGACAGCGAAAAAGTATTCCCTATTGCTGACGAAGACATGGAGCGTGAAAATGGGGAGAAGACCTCTGCTGTACATTTTTTGCGGTATCAACTTAACGAGCAGCAAATCTTATTAGCAAAGACTGGCGCAGAACTGACCGCGGGGGTTCAACACTTCGCATATGTGACGCCGGATATTGTGTTTACCGAGGCTGAGAGACAGGCTTTGTATGATGATTTAACTTAAATACCTAGCCTGATGACGCGCGATTAAAAGGGACTCGACTTACAGTTTACTTACTTTTATTCGCTGTACACCATAGTGCATTTGGGTAAACTTCCGAATGCTTCCACTCGATGGTGTTCGTCAGGTGTCGTTCTTGACCATTGATGCAACGCCGATAGCAATGGCTACATCAATAGAAGAGAACAAGTTGGTATGAAACATATTATCCGAACTCTGGGGTCGGTAAGAAAACGTTTGCGTGAAACGCGGTGGCTAGAGGTGCTGACACTCAGCCTCGCTATCTCCGGTGGCGCCGTCCCCACTGTCATGGCCTCCCAAGCCGTGGATCGCGAAGTCGTATACGAGCAAGCTAAGAACGCACTGCGAGATGGTCGCTCTGAAACCGCATATCAACTGTTGGTGCAATATGAGATCAACTGGTCAGGAGAAGACGCCTTTGACTATTTGTTTGGCGTAGCAGCGCTTGATAGTGGTCATGCTGGTGATGCAATTTTTAGCCTTCAGCGCCTTGTTGCTCGTCAACCTGAATTTTCCGGGGCGCGTCTGGAGCTGGCAAGAGCCTATTACGATGTTGGTGATAATGAGCTAGCGCGGATCGAGTTCGCGAGAATCCAAAGTGAAAATCCACCCCCTAACGTTGCTCAAACCGTCAGCGACTATATGGCTGCGATTGAAATCAAATCCCGAGAATATCAGGCAAGCGCTCAGTACTATATCGAGGTGGGCGGTGGCTACGATAGCAACGCACCTGCGTCGACAGATGAAAACATATTCCTCAACTTTGTCCTCAATCCAACAAACCTCGAGCAATCATCAGCTTTTGCCAAAGTAACGCTGGGTGGTTTTTGGAACAACCCTATCTCTCCTTCTTCTCAGGTTCTCTTCAATGCTCGGGTTGATCACCGAGCCAATCCTTCAGTGCATTTTGTCGATGCTTCAAACATTGATCTGGGTGCTGCGTGGAGCTGGAAGTCTGGTGAAAGCGCTGCTTCTATCGCTGCTAACTCGCTCTTCAGCGCACTTGATGGTGGATACAACAAACGAGATATCGGTGTGATGGGGACCTATGTAAGACAGATCAGTGATTCATGGACTGTGGCAGGCTTCGTTCGTGGCGGTGCTATCCGGTTCGAAGAGGCAGCGCTAGCGATTCGGGATGTAGATCAGGTGCTTTATGGACTGAGTCTCAGCCAAGACTATAAAAGTGCACAGATGAGCTTTTCTTTAACAGGAAATACTGATGATGCCGTTGATGCTGGGGAGCAATTTTCTGCCGACGGATATGGTGTCAGATTTACTAATAACTGGTACAGAAAAGGTGGCAGTGTCATCTTTCTTGATGCCAGCGCAACAAAAACAGAGTACGACACTCAATTTTTTGGTCTGGACAGAGAAGATGACCTCTATGCGGTAACCCTCGGTAGCGCATGGTCTCAGTTCCCTTCGAAGGGATGGGTCACGACGCTAAACCTTAATTATAGTGTGAAAGATTCAACGGTAAGCTTATACGAGTTTGATCGGTTAGAAGTCGGCGTAACGCTGCGTAAAGTGCTGGATTAGGGGCGGGATATGAGCATAAAAAATATCATGAAATTAGCTAAATTAGCGACTGCCGGTCTCTTGACCCTGCTCTTGATAGCCGGGCCGCTTTCAAGCTCGGCGCAAGCTAGCGTCGGAAGAGTCCTGTTCAAATATGGCAATGTCACCGTCGATTCAGCAAATGCCAGACTACTTCGCCAAGGTGCGATGGTTGACGAAGGCGATGTGATTGTGACGGGTCCCAAGGGTTATGTTCAGTTGCTATTAGACGACGGTACAAAAATTGCCATCAGACCCAATTCTAGCTTTGAAATTGAAGCGCTTGAAATGCCTGCATCGGCAACGGCGCCGGCGGTGGGCGCAGGCATAACTATGAAAGCCAGTTTTAAGTTGCAGAAAGGCGGATTTAGAACCTTAACGGGTCGAATAGCGCAACAAAATCCAAGCGTTTACCAGGTAACTACACCAGCAGCTATCATTGGTGTCCGTGGCACCAACTACTCCACACGACTTTGTGCAGGAGATTGTGGCTCGGGTGACGATGGACTTTATGTGGGTGTTTCCGAAGGTGGAGCCACTTTGACCAATAGCGCGGGAGAGCTTGATATTCCAAAGAACGCCTACGGCTTCGCGGAAAACTTTACCACGCCCCCGCAACGACTCCTGTCACCTCCAGTCAGTCTGCAAGAGGAAGGCTCGATTTCTCTGGAAGCCTCCGACGACGATGAAGAAAGCTCAGATGATGGGGATTCTGAAGAGGGTGATACCGATGGTGAGTCTGACTCTGACGAAGGTAAATCCGATGACAGCGACTCGGAGGATGGCGGATCTGACGACGAGGGTAGTGCTGAAGAAGGTGGCTCAGAAGAAAACAGTAATGAAGAAGGTAGCCCAGACCAGAGCGGAGCTGACGATGGCGCCGATAGTGGAGCATCAAGTGATGATGGCGCGGATCAATCCGGTGCGGATGATGGTGGGCAAGTTGATGGAAGCGCTGGCGCAGGATACGAGGAAGTCGCTTCAGAATTTGGCGGTGGAACGCCGCCTGTGCCTGCGGCGCCTGCGACGGGTACCGTAACCGTTAATACGACCACAGCCCCTGAAGAGCCTGAGCGAGAAATCGTCGCTGAAGGAGCGGGTGGTCAAGTGGTGGATATTACTGACGGGCAGAATGTCGTTATCCGTACAGCGGGGTTGGCGCTGAGTGTCGGGGGCGTCGCGAGCGGCATAAATACTGACTTCGATCAGGCGGCATTTGATGAAGATAATAATTTGGCAAGGTTCTCAGACGTTGACTCATCTGACGCGACAGTTATCTATGATGTGGGTTCCGCTTCGATTACCAACACGGGGTTCGACCCAACAGGATCTCTGCGATGGGGACGATGGACCGCAGGTACAGGGACACTCGATTCCGATACCACCACAAGTGATATTGATCTGACTGAGTCCAGCTTGCATTGGGTCATTGCGCCGTTAAGCACAAATCCTGATCGAGTCATTACCGGTTCGGCTGAGTACCTCTTGGTAGGCAACACTGATCCAACCGATGACCTTGGCAATAGAGGTGTATTGGGTTCCGCAAGTCTTTTCGCGGACTTCACGAATTCAATAGTTGAAAGCGATGTGCAGCTGGGTATCGCGGGTGAGGTTTGGACGGCTTCTGGTAGCGGTGCGATTACTTCAAACCTGTTCAATGGTTTATATAGCACTGTCACCGTGAATGGCGGTTCAGGTGCCTCTGGTTCCTTTGGCGGAATATTTAGCGATTCTACTGCTGGCGTACCTAGTGCAGCAGGTCTGAGTTATCAGCTCACCAACAGCAGTAGAACAGTAAGCGGCGTGGCAGTATTTAATGCCGCATCTGCTGGCTCGACCGTTGATACTTCACAGTAAAGCGCCCAATAGAGATTGAGGTAAGGTAAAAGTAAATGATAATTAGAATACCGACAAATTTGAACAAAATTAAATCATCTGCCGCGCTATCGCTTGTCGTGTTTTTAACAGCTTGTGGTGGCGGTGGTGAATCTGGCCAGCAAGCACTAGTTGGCGGCAGCGGACCTGTTGTAGTGCCAACGACAACCAATGGCGGTAGAACGGTGACTGGTTTAGCATCTAAAAGCCCCATTGCTGGCGCAGATGTGTCTCTTTTTGAAATCGATGGTTTCGGAAATCCCCTCAGCACGGCTGTGGCAACAGGTCAGACTGACGACAACGGCGCGTTTTCTTTGTCGGTAGATTCAACTGCGGATTTGTTGCTAAAAACCAGCGGTGGTGTGTTTGTCGATGAGTCTGACCAAGAACCAGATTTAGCGTTAAAACGAAGAATCACCCTTGGCACAGACGAAGGTTTTTTGTCGTTGATTCGTGCTGACAATTCAACAGCGGCGATTACGCCGTTCACCGATATTCTTGTTAGACGAGCGCAAAGTGAAGCTGCAGAGACAGGGGGCTTTAGTAATAAGTTTGACATCGTTAAGTCGCTGATCGATGAAGAACTCGGGTTTGATGTGTTAAGCACGATACCCGCAAATCCCGTTGACCCTGCCACCGAAGCAACCGCCGCTCAGATGCAATACGCGTTGTTTTTAGGTGGTTTTGCAAACGCGTTGAACAATATTAGCTTGCAGTTAGGCGAAGCCACGCCAACATTCGAGATAATACAAGCCGTGGCGAAAGATCTGAGCGATGGTGATTTGGACGGAAAATACTTCGGCGATTCAATCGTCATTGAGCGAGGTGGGCAGAGTTCGCTCGCGCTACCAAGCGATATAGATTTTAATCAGGAACTGGCGAGATTCAGGAACAACAATTTTGATGCGTTCTCATCAACCACACTGCCTCAGCCAAGCGGTGCCAGTCTTTCTAACGCGCCACCAACAGCTAATGCTGGCGTAGACCAAACGGCGACAGACGGCGCTGTTGTCACACTCTCGGGCACTCAGAGTGCTGACCCTGAGGGTGGCACGCTGTCTTTTAGTTGGGCGCAGATATCAACATCGCCAGTTGTCAGCTTAATCGGTGCTGATACAGAGGCTCCATCTTTTGTTGTAGAGACCAATTCGGTGACGGCTTTAACGCACATTTTTGAATTGACGGTGACGGATAGCGTAGGCTTTACGTCTTCCGACACCGTTGATATCGCCATCAACGCAAATGCACCGCCAACAGCGAATGCTGGCGAAGACCAGTCCGTCAACACGGGTGATGCTGTCACATTATCTGGTTCGCAAAGTGTCGATCCAGAAAGCCTCGCCTTGTCTTTTAGTTGGGTTCAAATATCAGAAACACCAACCGTTAGCCTAGTCGGGGCCGACACAGAAACGCCATCATTTGTCGTAGAAACAGTGACGTTAATTGGTCTTACTCACACGTTTCAATTAACGGTGACAGACAGTGCTGGCTCAACATCCATCGATACAGTTGATGTCGACATCGTTGCTAACGAAGCGCCAGTAGCGAACGCCGGTGCTGACCAAACAGCGTCTGACGGTGATACGGTGACATTGTCAGGTGTCGAGAGTATTGACCCTGAGGGGCTTCCGCTGGCTTTCAGCTGGGAGAAAATATCAGCATCACCGGCAGTGATTCTGACCGGGGCTGATACGTCAACACCTTCTTTTGCCGTCGAAGCAGGCTTGTTTGCTGGGGTAACTCATCGGTTTGAACTCACCGTGACGGATAGCGTTGGCACTGCGTCGACCGATACCGTCGATATCACAATCAATTCTACCTTTAGTTCTTCACTCTTTGTCATATCAGACAGCGGTAAGTACAAAGAAAACGGTAATCCGGTCGATGGCGGCGTTAAGCTTGATTTCGACACTGACGGCACGGGCCAGTTTTTTGGCGACGAAGGGCCGGCAGCGTTTGATTGGAGTGAAACAAGCACTGGTTCTATCATTATCGATTTTTCAGGCATCGGGGGGCTGATAGAAGATCAATATACTGAATTCGGCGAGGACAACGGTGTTGATATTGGATTTGATTTTGGCGGAGTTATTGGTCGATCTTTCGGTCAGGGAGACTCTGCGTCGGAAGTTGAGGTGACAGAGAAACTCAATACGATCGAGTTTGCGCTGCTAGCCAACGGCAGTGGCAGTGGCAGTGAACGTGTAACGGCAACCCTAACCGTTGTTGTTGAGCGGTTCGATGTGCTTGCTGGTGTACAACTGCCTGATGAGTCAGTGACCGAAATTGAAGATGTCGCTGTCTACGATGCCGCGATACACATTCCTTTCTCGGCACCTTTAGCGCCAAGGGTTTTACCTACCGGCGCCCAAACTGGTACACCATCACTTTTTGATGACGAACTCTACGATGACAAGTTGCAATTTGAGACAGATGGCACAGGCTTCGCTCGTTTCAAAAACCAGGCTTTCGATTGGTCGATAGAGGCCGATGGGCATCTAAGGCTCGTTTTTGCCGATGGTGAAATTGCCGATTACTTTAACTTCAATTCGTTACCCGATGGCGATGCGATCGGTGTTGTTTACACTAAGCTAAATGGCGACGTGATTAGTGATGGTTTTCTTTCGGTTGAACATCAGATTCTTTCGGTTGAAAACCAGATTGTTGATTTAACGCTCGAAAATTCAGCGGGAATTTACACAGTGCAGGAAACCTTTGATCTCGACGACGGCTCCATCGTTGATCGGAATCGGCTGATTCGACTTTACCCAAATGGTACGGCGCAGCTCGAGAGAACAGCTATAGACCCGTCGACTGGTCAGCGTATTCCTCAATATTTGCCTTTTGGATTATGTTGGGAGGCATCAGGCGACCAACTGACTGTGATTACCACCTTCTCAGACGGTATCAACACCCGTTCGGAAGACTGCCCCGCATTCTTGGATCAGTTTACGCCGTTTAATCGCAGTAACGTATCTGTACATCAAATAGAGGGCAACACATACCGCAGTCAAGTTGCAGAGGAAGAGTCTGTATGTCTTGCCGGTCAAGTTTCAGCCTCTGACTGCTCAATAACCGAAGTCAAAAACATCTTTCTTTCAATCAGCAGCAGAACTGCGCTGACATCGACGCCAGTTTATGCCATCGCAGATCAAGCTGCCGCGCCGGATTTGATCAGTAGCTTTGATATAGATGTACTGGCGAATGATGAGCCAGGGGATAGCCCCATTGATTCAACAACAGTGGTGATTGAAACCCAACCGCAATTCGGTTCAGTTGCGGTCGATGGCGACTCAGGGGTGATCACGTATACGCCGAGTGAAGACTTTCCTGGCGATGATGTGTTTTTCTACCGGGTCTCAGGCACCAGCGGCGCTGAATCGCAGTCATCCTATGCGCCGGTGATCATTAGTGTTGATGCGGTTTCTGATGCTGGCGTCGATGTACTAGCTCGATCGGGTGAGCAGGTCGTGCTTGATGGTACTGGCAGTAGCGCCTTGGGTCCACTGGCTTACTCATGGGTTCAGTCGTCTGGCCCGACTCAGTCCTTGACGGACCCCAACAGTGCAAATCCAGCATTTGAGTCGATTGGTTTCCCAGTTTCCGAAACCGTCTTAGAGTTTCAACTTCGGGTTGAGGACCAGGACGGCAATGTTGACCTTGATTCTGTCAACGTAACGCTGCCGGCAGCAATTCCAACGACTTTCTTTGCTGCGGAGGATCTTAGTCTTCCAACCCAGTTTGGTATTGATGTTGTCAACGACGGGTTCACTGTCAGTTTAAATCCTGATGGTACGGGTTTCATCAATCAAAGTTCAGGAAGTTTTCTGCTGGACTGGTCCGAAAGTCCAGGTTCGATCATTCTAGATTTTTCTCGTAATAACGGCGGGGGAATAGAAAAAGGATCATTTACTAACTCTGAGGACGTCGACGGGATAACCGGCGAGGAGGAAGTTTTGGTGACTGAGTTTGAAACAGGCGCCCAGTTGTTTTTCGAACTAGACGAAGATGGCAAAGATACAGTGGGTGTGAATGTATCTTCGAAAGAGGAAAGGTTCGATGTGACAAACGGCGTGGCATTGGATCCAGTCTTCGCGAGCGACGAGCAAACTGTTGCCGTTTATGACCTGACATTTCAAGTGCCTTTTGCCTCCCTCGGGGGCGTGTCCCTGAGCTTGCCGACCGATGTTTCTTCGGCAGTGCCCACACTTAGGGACGATCGTTTGCCACTTGAGATCGACGAACTGATTTTCTCTGCCGACGGCACTGGGACTGCAAGATTTAAGGCAGAGCCCTTCGTTTGGAGTATCGAGGTTGACGGGCACCTGGAAGTTGAATTTAGTGGCGGAGATGCTGCCAGCTATTTCAATCTTGAAGAAAAAAATTCAGGTAATTTCGTCGGTTTTTTATACCGGTATGCCGGAGGGGATGTGCAGGCGGGCTCATCTTTATCGTTTACCAACCGGGGAGCGCCCAGTTTTATCGAAGGCAGTTTAGCGGGTATCTACTCGACCGCCGGCTCGGAAGGGCTTAATGACGGTACTCTCGTCTCTAACGAGGTGCGTTATATCGTCAATGCAGACAATACCGGTATAGTTGAAATTCAAAATATCGACCGCGACACTGGACAGACACTGGGTTGGTTTAACAGCTCTTTTGGAATCTGCGCTCAGGTGATTGCCGGAGAAATGGTCTGGTATAGAACCAGAAATCTGGATGGGCGCTTTCAAGGTAGTCGACAACCTTCAGCTTCTCATTGTAATAGCTTAACGTTCGCTGATGTGTCTTTTGCCAGAACACATACTTTGTTTGAGGCGCGCGAGAATGGCGATATTGCGGTCATTGTTGCCAACGGAGAGAATGACTGCGGCTCCCTTCCATCACAAGGAACGGACTGTGACGCAAACATTATAAATATTACCAGTTATTTCCCGACGATCTTTAGCTTCACGCCTTACGATGGGCAAGCCCCGATCACTGTGCCTGACACTGGCTCGATAGTGAATGGTGAGACAAAATCTTTCGATGTGTTGTCAAATGACATTCCCGGAGATAGCGCGATTGATCTTGGAAGCGTCGAAATACTGGTTCAACCCATCGGGGGTGTCGCGACAATCGACTCATCGACCGGCGAGATCATTGTTTCGTTAGACACGATAGAGTCCATGGCGACCGTTTCTTATCGAGTGTCTGATATCAATGGCAATGAGTCGACCATCAGTGTGCTCGATATTGCGGTAAGCCTTCCCTAGAAACTTGTCTCCCCCTACCAATCTGCGATATAAGTGTAGGTCGGTAGGGGGACCATTTGAATAGATATTGTTTGATTTTGTCAGTGGCCGCACTGTTTCTTTGCAGTGCGATCCCCACATTTGGAAGCTCAAACCTTCTCGTCGATATTAAAGACGGCGAAACGCTCTCTATAAAAAAACTTGATCTTGAGACCGACATTAAAGTTGACGGTCATCTTGATGAGCCCCTGTGGCAGTCTTTGCCCGCTTACGACGAGTTTATCGTCACCACGCCGGAAACCCTCGGTGAAGTGCCTCATGCTACGCTGGTCAGACTTGCCTATTCAGATCAGGGATTTTATGTCGGGGTAGACTTAAAGCAATCGAAAGAAACGCTAATGAAACGACTTTCCGGTCGCGACCAGCGTGATATTACCCGTGATACTGTCAGCGTCACACTGGATACCTCTGGGGAGGGGCGTTACGGCTATTGGTTTAGCGTCAGTCTGGGGGATTCGCTACAGGATGGCACGGTGTTACCTGAAAGCAAATTCTCTAGTGATTGGGATGGTGCATGGTATGGTGCCAGCCAACAAACTGATACTGGATGGACCGCAGAGTTTTTTGTGCCCTGGGGCACCGTATCGATGCCAGCCGGCGGGCAGGACCAACAAGCGGTCAGAAAACTGGGATTCTATATGTCTCGTCAGGTCGGCTACTTAGACGAGCGCTGGAGCTGGCCAGGTCTGCTGAGCTCGGAATCCAAGTTTCTATCGGTGCTGCAGCCCATAGAGGTACGTGGGGTCAGCCCTAAAAAGCAGTATGCATTCTTCCCGTTTTCAGCGATAAGTCGAAACAGGGTTGATCACGAAACCCGATATCGGGTGGGCACTGACTTCTTCTGGCGCCCGTCCAGCAATCTGCAGCTTTCAGGCACCGTCAACCCTGACTTTGGGTCTGTTGAGTCTGATGATGTTGTAATCAATCTCAGTGCTACGGAAACTTTCTTTCCGGAAAAGCGGCTGTTTTTTGTCGAAGGACAAGAGGTTTTTGTTGCTTCCCCAAGGGCGGACACGCGGAGTAGCGGGGTCGGTAATCGCGGTGCGCCATACACGATGGTGAATACAAGAAGGATTGGTGGTAAGCCGAGAAGTCTGTCTCTTGCCGCGGATGAAAATATCACCGATCGTGAACTGGATCTGCCAGTTGACCTAATGGGTGCGGTCAAGGTGACGGGGCAAACTGGCCGTCTGCGTTATGGTTTGTTTAGTGCCTTCGAAGAAGACGTGGACATCCGTGGTACCAAAGCGGGCACGCCAGTTAAGTTTACCCAGACAGGCAGTGACTACGGTGTCGCGCGTCTGATTTATGAAGATAGTAAAGCCGGTGCATATAGAGCTTTTGGCGTCCTCTCGACCGCGGTTCTGCATGAAAGCGGCGATGCGTTGGTGACAGGTTTAGACGGGCATTATTTGACATCGGATGGGAAAATCCAGCTGGATGCCCAGGTCATGACCTCGGATATCGATGGTCAATCACGTGGCTATGGTGGATTTATCGATGGTGAATTCGCGATCAAAAAAGGCGTTGTGCAACGCGTGGGCATAGAGTATTTCGACCGAGATCTTGATATCAATGATCTCGGTTTTCTGGAGCGTAATGACAGTTTTCGCATTCGATCATCACATATTAGAACTTCTTCGGGTTTAGGCTGGGCAAAAAGTAACCAGTTCGATCTTCGTGGTTATATACAGGAAAATAACGACGGCCTGTTTACAGGCGCCGCTGTCTTTTTGTCAGATAGTCTGACACTTAATAATTTATCCAACGTTCTTCTTAGAGTCGGTTTCTTTCCCAAAGCCTTTGATGATCTGAACAGCTTT
>Ga0257126_1001836_pt1 | contig 14672 bp, 16 predicted proteins | sample SI060_120mmetaG_FD_190151 | JGI IMG/M metagenome (GOLD analysis project Ga0257126, IMG submission 190151) | Marine microbial communities from Saanich Inlet, British Columbia, Canada - SI060_120m | ecosystem: Environmental > Aquatic > Marine > Inlet | place: Canada: British Columbia | collected... | reverse complement strand
TATATATATATAAAATATTAAATTGTAATATAATTTGTAGAAAATATTAATTTTGATATTTTATAGTATATTTTAGATGGGAATTTATAAATTGGAAAAATATAAATTATGTTTTATTTTTTTTAGTAGGTGTTGGTCTAAAACTATGACACAATTTATATATAAAATTAATAAAAAAAATAATTTAAAAACAAAAAATTTAATAGGTAGTAAAAATATTTTAAAGGAAATAGGTTCTGACTATAAAATATTTATTTTTGTTAGATCACCATATACTAGAATTTTAAGTAGTGTTATAGCTCATGAGCAACATCATAATAAAACTTTTATTGAATTTTTGAATAAATATTCGAAAAAAAAATCCTGGATAGATGATTTAACAATGTCAAAACCAAATATAATAAAATTGAAAAATAATAGAGATGTTGAAATTATAAATTATAATAACATTTATGAAAGATTTAAAAAAATTATAGATTCATATAATTTACCAATTACTTTACTTTATAAAAAAGAATTGAATTTTATTGAAAAAGAAATTAATAAACATGCTTATAATATAAAATTAAAAAAGTTTAAAAGATCTAAAATACCAAAATATAATTATTTTTACAATGAAGAAATCAAAAAAAGATCTATGAAATATTTAAACAAGATTTTATAAACTTTAACATTGATCCAGAATTAGACTAATGTTTTCCTAATTTATATTTTAAATAATCTAAAACTAATTTATGATTTGAAGAATCATCCCTTAAATCATACCAATTTGTATTTCCCTTTTTAACAAACTTTCTAATATATTTATAAACAAAATTATATCCGTCTTTACTATTAATAAAATTATAATTAGATTTTAAATAACTGAAACTTTTGTCTTTTTTAATTTTTTTAAAAAGTTCTTTTTGAAAGTGTATTGTAACTTTTTTTCTTAATTTTTCATTATTATTTACATCTTGATATTTATAATATGTTCCAATTATTGGTGGTGGTACAAAATAATATTTTAATTTTCTATTTTCAATAGTCATTATAACATAAGATATATTTTATTAAATAAATCATTTTTTAAAATATCCAAGATTAATTAAAAGATCTTCCCCTAAGTTAAAATAAAAATCATTTTCTTTTATATTTTGAAACCATTTTTTAATAAAATTTTCTAGTATTTCGATTTTAGTCTTTTTTTCAAAATATTTAATTAAAATTTTATCATAAATATCAACTAATATTTTATTATTTTTTTTTAATAAATTATAATTTACTTTACACCAAATATTTAGTATTCTGTTAATATATGTAAAACTTTTATTTTCATCAATTGATTTTTGAACAAATTTAATAATATCATTAGTTGTTTGAACATTATATAAAAATAACATTCTATTGAGATCAAAATTTAAATATGGTAATGCCATAATCATTTTAAGTTCTTCTCTATTAAAAACATCTTTATCATTAGTCTCTTTAAAATAATGAGAGTTATCTTTATTATCAAAATAAATATTACTTGGACATATATTTTTTTTGGTATAATTAGTTCCTATTTCTAATGTTACTGGATGTATTGTACTTTGATTTTTTTTAATAATTTCACCAATACAATTACTATTTTTTTTTTTCATTATTATATTTAAAAAGAAATTTTTATTTATACTAAAATGTCGAGTAAAAGTGAATATTCTTTAACTTCTAGTTCAAATCATTCTGAATTAGATTCAGAGTTAGATTCTGAAGAGATTAATAATGTCGATTTAACTGGTGATATATTAGAAAATTATAATATAATTTATGAAATTGGTCACGGTGCTTATTCCTTAGTATGGTTAGCATATGATATCACTGATCAAAAATTTTATGCTATAAAAGTTCAAAATTATGATGATTATGAAGAAGGTTTAGATGAAGTAAATATTTTAAAAAAATTACCAAATGATTGTAAATATTTAAATAAAATGAAAAAAACTTTTGTAGAAGAAAGGTTTGTTGATGATAAAGTAAAAAAATTTATTTGTTCTGTTTTTGATTTGTGTTGTAATAATCTTGATTCAATTATGAGAAAAGGTGATATTAAATATAGAAAAGGATTTGGTAAAAATTCAAAAAAAATATTTTATCAAAGTTGTAAAGCAGTAGATATATTACATAATAAATTAAAAATTTTTCATGGTGATATAAAACCTGACAATATGTTATTAGTAGGTACTAATAATTTAGATCAAACAATTATAGATGAATATAAAAGATTTAATTTTAATGAATCATATAAAAAATTAAAAGAAAAGTTTTGGTTAGATCAAGGAAAAAATTTAAAAAATATAAAAAAAATGAATGTTAAGGATAAATTGACAATAAGAAAAGTTATACATAAAAAAATACTAACAAATATAGATTTTACTAATATTAATCGTAAAAAAAAATATATGTTTTCATTTGATGATTTAAATATAAAGGTAGCTGATTTTGGATTTTATTGTCCAGATGATGAAAAGTATGATGAAAAATTTGGAACACAAATGTATCAGGCACCAGAGATAATATTATTAGGTGATTGTTGTAATAAAGTAGATATTTGGGCTTTGGGTTGTACTTTATATGAATTATTAACAGGACAACTTTTATTTGATCCTGATGGTGAAGAAGAGACTGAAACAGATTTTAATCATTTATATATAATTCAGGATATGTTTGGTAACCTAGATAAAAATAATATATCTAAATATGAATTATATACAAAATATTATAGGAAAGGATATTTAAGAAATTATGACAAAAGTCCTGTTAATTTACATGAAAAATTAAAAGAAAGTTTAAGAGGAAATTACTACGAAAAAAATTTAGATGAGATTTATGATTTACTAATGAAGATGCTTAATCCTAATCCAAGAAAAAGGATAAGCATACATCAGGTATTAAATCACCCTTGGTTGTGTTAAAAAAAATCAAAAAATTTTGGATTCTTTTTAAGTGTGAGGGCACTGTGTAATTTTAGGTTTTAGATGTTAAATACATTATCCAATTACAGAAGAAAGAATATAACCGACGGTATTATCAACATACCTCGTAAATGGCATGTCTGGTATATTGTTCCGAATAGTTGCTGCCATCCATGAGCCGCTCGTATCCGGAGAATAACCATTGTATCCATATGTATTCTTATTCGACTGTTTGTTAGGACTGTATTTGGGAGTACTAGTTCGAGCGATTACTTCTAGATCTTTGTCGAACCAAGTTTTTTTACCAGCGAAGAAATTCTGTCCTGACATCTAATATATTTCTTTCATAGGAACTAAAAGGCAATAAAAATTTCAATTTTTTTCAAAATTTAATTTGTAAAAAATTGATTTAAATAATATTTATTTATATTATAAAGTAATGGAAGAAGAAAATAGTGATTACGATTCTGATAATGTTTCAGATATAACTGATGATGGAGTATCAGAAATACTTGATACTGAAGATGTTGTAGATAATAATTGTGAAATATCACAATTAATTTACGAAGATAATAATAATAATGAAGAGAGAAAAATAGTAGCTAAAAAAAATAGAATTTCTAGAAATTTTATGACCAAATATGAAATGGTACGTATTATAGGTGAAAGAACAAAACAATTAACCATGGGAGCTAAACCAATGGTAAAAACAGATAAATCTCTAAGTTATGAAGAAATAGTTATAGAAGAATTTAAATATAAAGTAATGCCATTTGTAATACATCGCCCAGTACTAAATCATATTGAAGAATGGACATGCGATGAATTAGAAATTAATCATTTATTATCATTATTAAATTAAAGTTTCCAATTAGTATAACAAGTTGTACAGCAGTAGTTTATATTGTAGGTATTATCATCTCTATAATATATAGCTTCTTTAACATCATTTTTTTTATGTGTAATACAATTATTATTTTTACAAGTATAATCTCTTGTTCTTGGTAGAGTAGGATCTAGTGATAATAATTTTAAATGTTCAATATCATATTCACTAGAAGCACTATTTTTGAAATTTATGCTATACAAATTAAGAGATCTACCTATACTTTCTTGATATCCACAGTTATTACATTCTAGTAAACCACTAGAATTATTGCTACTAAATAATTCTAAAATTTTATTTTTATCAGATGAAGATAAAACTTTATATTTTTTATTTTTCTTGATATCTTCTAATTCAATTTCAGTTGAATATTTAGATAGATCATTTTGTTTTTTAATGAGTTTAAAAATATTATTAATATCTTTTATTTCTTCTTTGTCAATCAAGACTTCTCCTTTTTTAATATCAAAAACATATTTACATTGAGGACAAAAAAACATTATATTATATATATTTACATTTATTGTTTTAATCAATTTTTTTTAATTTACTAATTTAAAAGCTTTACTTAATTCAGTAAAATTTAATGATCCTAATTTTTTATCAATAAAATAAGCCATATGTTCTCTAACAAGAGGGAAATCTTTTAACATTAATTCATATGATAGAAGATTACTTAATAAATCTTCTTTGTTATTTTTTAAATATAATTTCATTTCATTTTTAAAATTGTCTGGTATATTACATATTTTTCCTTCTAACATTTGAATTATTCCTATTTTATAAGTATTGTAAATAACATAGTTATTATATGTATAAGCTATAGGCATTTTAAGAGTATAATTTTCATATCCTGGTTCATTTATAATTGGATTTTCTTTTAGTAATGTTTGAATTGATAATACAACCGATAGTAAACTCATAACAGGTGTCCATTGTGGGCCAGTCCAGGTATTTATAATTGATAAACAAACTTTTCCATTAGCATATAGATTAGGATTAAATCTAACTTTGCCGTCAGTAGTTAAAAATTTAACAGATGGTGGATTCATAGGATAATCTTTTGGAAATGTAAGATCAAACATAAAAAAACCTCCATAGTATGGTGAACTTTTATCACCTATAATTAATATTTTTAACTCAAAAATATTCTGTTCATTTACATCAATAAAAATATTTTCAGGTTTACTTTTTTTAAAACTCATAATATCATTTACTATTCTTAATTGTGCAGTAGTCATTATTTATATATTAAAAATTTATTCTTAAATCTATTTTATAATATTAATAATTTGTTTTGTTCCTTTTATGATTTTTATATATTTATATACTCGTTTAATTGGGTTATTTTAATGATTTTTGGTGAAAAAAAATTTTGAAAAATTAATATATAAAAATATCATTCTTATCATAATATAATAATGGCTAAATCAGGAAAAGGAGATAATCTAGATACTACCAAAATCAAGAAAAAACTTGAGACATTTTTGGATAGTTTCCGATCAAACAATAAACAAACACAATTTACACATGTATCATTAGGTGGATTATCGCCTCCAGGAAAATTTTGTATTGAAGATAAAAGAAATAAATTAAAACTAGCAAAATATCTTGCTAAAGCTCATGATTCAGGTCATCATTTTGGAATTGCTGAAATGCCAAATGAATATGGACCAATTATCATAGATTTAGATTTTAAATATCCACTTGATGAATATAATACTGAATATAAAAATAAAGGAAAAAGGCTATATGATGATGATATTATTAAAGATGTAATTAAAATTTATCGAGAACATATTACTAAATATTTATCACTATCAGGAGGTGAACAAAATGCTATTCTTTTTGAAAAAGAACATGGAAGTGAAAAAAATGGAGAATACAAAGACGGTGTTCACATTATTTTTCCATATGTATGTTTATCTTCAAATGTAAGAAGAATTATTTACGAAGATGTAAAAGAACAAATAGCAAGCGAATGTATATTTGAACATTATAGTAATCAAGATAGTGTATTAGATGCAGCAGTAAATAGTAATGCTTGGTTAATGTATGGATGTTGTAAACCAAATGGAATACCGTATACTGTTTCTAAAATTTTTGATTCAGAAAATAATGAAATCCCTGTATCAACAATTGGTGATTCATTTGAGATAATTCAAATGTTATCATTAAAAGATAGAAAATGGAGAGAAAAAAATAAAAATAGTTTTAATACAGAAAATGGAGTAACAGAAGAATTTATTCAAAGTAAATTTAACGAATTAGATATTGTTTATGAAACAAAAACAAATTATTTTGATGAAAATATTGGCGAAGACTTGGCAGAACAAATTGATAAAGCAATGAAGTTAGTTGAACTATTAAATGCTAAAAGAGCAAACAATTATAATGATTGGATTCGTGTAGGATGGGCTTTACATAATACACATCATACTTTACTAGATAAATGGGTTGAATTTTCTAAAAGATCTAAAAAATTTAAAGACGGTGAGTGTGATGAATTATGGGAAAGAATGAAATCAAACGGAGGTCTATCATTAAGATCTTTATGTTTATGGGCTAAAGAAGATAGTCCTGAAGAATATAAAAATTTTCATAAGGAGTTTTTTCATAAACTCCTAAAAAAAAATGACGTCAATAACACATTCATGATTGCCAAGGCACTTTATTTTCAGTATGCTGATCGATTTGTGTGTAGTGATACAAACAAAGACAGTAAATGGTATGAATTTAAGGGACATCGTTGGAGAAAATGTAATAGTGGTGGTAGTTTAATTACATTAATGTCAAGTGACTTTCCAAATATTTATCTTAATGAAGTAAATGAAATGAATAATAAGGCAATGGGATGTGAAGGTCAAGAAAAGAAAAGTTTACTAACACAATCTGAAATGTATAATAAAATAGCACAAAACTTGATGAATATTGGATTCAAAAAGAAGATTCTTGAAGAAGCTAAATATTTATTCTTTGACGAAAACTTTCAAGAAAATCTAGATGAAAACTATGATTTAGTAGGTTTTGAGAACGGTGTATACGATCTAAAACAACGAAAGTTTAGAAAAGGTCATCCAGATGATTATATTAGTATGAGTACAGGTAATAAATATCATAAATGGAGTAATAAAAATCCTTATGCAAAGCATATTAAAAATTTTTTCGAGCAAGTACTTGTAAATGAAAATGTAAGAGACTTTTTCTTAGAACGATTATCAACATGTGTGTCTGGTGAAAATCGTGAAGAAAAGTTTTACTTTTGTACTGGATCAGGATCAAATGGCAAGTCTTTAACATTCCAATTAGTAAGTGATGCCTTAGGTGACTATTATGTATCATGTCCTATTACAATTATTACAAGAAAAAGAAATGCTTCAAATCAAGCTTCACCTGAATTAGCAAGACTTAAGGGTCCAAGAGTAGGTGTATTCCAAGAACCTGGTTTTGAAGAAGAGATTAATACTGGTATTTTTAAAGAATTAACAGGTAATGATAAATTTATGGTTCGTGGATTATATCGTGAACCTAAAGATATTAAACCTCAAGCAAAGTACTGGTGTTGTTGTAATGACTTACCTTCAATTACATCAGACGATGGAGGCACTTGGAGAAGAGTTCTAGTTGTTGATTTTGCTTCTAAATTTGTAGAAGAACCAAAAGAAAAAAACGAGTTTAAGATTGATATGAAATTAAAAGATAAAATTAAAAATTGGGCACCAGCATTTGCCAGTTATTTGATTCATATTTATAATACAAGATACAATGTAGAAACAAGATCACCTGAACCAGAAGAAGTTAAGATTAGTACTGGAAAATACAGGCAAAATCAAGATGTTCTTCGAGACTTTTTCGATAATAACATTATTGTTACAGATAGTAAAGATGATAAACTTAAGAAAAGACCATTATATGAAGAATTCAAAAAATGGTTCAAGCTTGAACATGACGGTACTACTATGCCAAAGAGTAAGAAACTTTATGAATTTATGGATAACATCCTTAAACAGACTTATACAGATTCATGGAAAATGGTAAAATTTAAGAAAGATGAAACTTCAGATTCAGATGATAGTGATGAAGAATCGTAATTAATTTATTTAATATTTTAAATATAATAATTTCTAAAATATATATATATATTATGTTATTAATATTTGAAAGTTTAATTGTAGGATTAATATCACTAGTAATTGGTAATATTATGATGTACTATACATCAAATAAGGAAGAATTTCAAAAGAAAAAAAAATTAATACCTAAATACAGTATAGTATTTGTTTTAATAGGAGTTTGTATTCATTTAACTTTGGAACATTTTTCATTTAATAAAATATATTGTGATAAAGCATGTAGAACAGCTCTTAAAAATTTTCATGAGTTTAATTTATTGTAAATATAATTTTCTATTAAAAACATATTTTTTAATAATTCTTTCGATGAATCTTTATTATTCAATATTTCGGTTAACATTATATTATATAATGAAGATTTAACTTCTACAGTTTTAATTCTTATTTTTGTTATACAACAAAGTAATTCATACCATAATTCAAAAGATTTATTTGTACAGTCTGATAAGAGAAAAAAATTTAATTTAACAATTCTATCCATAATATAATCAGAAATTAAGAATTGTTTCGATAAGTTCATAATTTCAAAAGTTTTTAAAATTTTTTTTTTTATATCATAATTTAATTCCTTTAAAAAAAAATTTAAAACATTTATAAATATTAAACTATTTTCATTATTGTTATAAATAAAAATTATTAATACTTTTACAAGACATAATTTCAATTCTTCATTATTATATTTTTTATGAAAACTGTTAATTGATTTAATAATTTTATTAGTTATGTTTTCATCTTTAACAAGTAATTTAATAATTTTATAAAATTTATTTTTCATATTACTATAATAAATGATATTTTTAATATTTATTAATAATTTTTTTCTAATTTATATGGATAAATTTTGATATTAAAAATAACTAAATATTAAAAATATTATTAAATTTCTACTATAGTTTAGATGGAGGATTGTTATATTTGTTATAATGGCTATGATGCCAACAATAAAAATGTCTGGGAAATATTACCATGTAATCATAAATTATGTAAAAAATGTTTTAACATTTTAACAAAGAATAAAAGAAGATATAATTGCCCATTTTGTAGACATGAAATTATTAAAGATTTTGATAAAACAAATAAAAATCCTCAAGTACAACTAAATAATATAGAATTATCTATTGATATAGAAATTTCAGTAGAAATTACTCTTGATATTCCATTTTCAAGATTAGAAAGGAATAGAATTAGGAAAAGAAGAAGAAATCTTACTTTTGAAGAAATAAAAGAAAGAAGAGAAAATATTAAAAAAAGATGTAAAAAAAAATGGAATAATAGAGAAGCAAGACTATCTAAAACTAATTGGTATGAATTATCTTAGTTGTATTTGATTAACTAGGGATTAATTCTGGTGGCTCATCATCTTCGTCTTCAGTATCTTCATCATTATTAATCATTTGATGTAAATTTTGAGTTGGATTATTTTGTGGTACATTAAATTGCATAGGGTCAATGTCAAATAATTCAGCAAAAGATTTAAAATAACTTTTTAAAGCACTGTTTGCTTGACCGTCATCACTAACCTTACTAAAATCACTCGCCATCATACTTATCTGTTGTTTAAATTTTTCAGGATTATTCATTATTTCATCAGGTGATGGAATATTAAAACCATATTTATTTAAAATATTTGTATATTTTTTAAATATATTTTTTGGAACTGTTCTTTTAATTTCATTTAATTTTTCACGATGAGAATTACCTCTTTTATCTCTCATCATTTTTAATCTTTGTCTCAATTCATTTCTTTTATCTTCTTTACTCTTTTTTTCAGATGTTCTAGTTGTTAGAACAATATTATCATTTTCTTTAGTCACAACAATAATATTACTATCTTTAATATAATTCTCAGATTTTATTTCAGATCCTTTTCTTAAATCATCTTTCAATCTCTTAATTGCATTCTTAGAAATAAAAAGTTCTTTGTCAAAATTAATAAAAATATTAGTCATTAATTTATTAATAGAATTTTTATTTAAATATTTATTATTAAATAAATTAATGGTTAAAGACACAAAATTATATGATTTATTAGGTGTTGGTGTTAATGCTAATGATAATGATTTAAAAAAAGCATATAGAAAATTATCAGTTAAATGGCATCCTGATAAAAATCAAGATAATATTGAGGAGGCAACAAATAAATTTCAAGAAATAAGTGAAGCATTTAGTATTTTAAGTGATCCACAAAAAAGACAAACATATGATCAAGTTGGAATAGATATTCTAAAAAATGGAGCATCAGGTGGTGGTGTTGATCCTTCTGAAATATTCAAAGAATTTTTTTCTAATTTTGGTGGTATGGGTGGTATGGGTGGTATGGGTGGTTTTGGTGGTATGGGTGGTATGGGTGGTTTTGGTGGTATGGGTGGTATGGGTGGTATGGGCGGTATGGGTGGTATGGGTGATTTTGAAGAAGAAAGATTAGAAAATTGTGTTATAGAGAGGGAATTTAGTTTAGAAGATATTTATAATGAAAAAACAGTTAAAATTAATTATTCTGTAAAATCTTTTTGTAAAAAATGTAATGGAATTGGAGATGAAACTAAAAAATTAGATATTTGTAAAACTTGTGATGGAAAAGGAAAAGTAGTAAGTGTTAGACAAATGGGACCTATGATTCAACAGTTTGTTACTGTTTGTGATGAATGTAAAGGAAAAGGAAAAAAGATTAGGAAATTATGTAAACAATGTAATGGAAAAACATTCCAAATGAAAAATAAAGAAATTGATTTACCATTAAAAAATGGATTAAATAATGGAAATAAACTTCAAATGGTTGATAAAGGTCATCATTTTGTTAAAGGAAAAACTGATTTAATAGTTATAATAAAACAAAAGGAACACCATTTGTTTAAAAGAGATGGTGATAATTTAAAAATTAATTTGGATATACCGTTATATCAAAGTTTATTTGGAGTTAACCAAGTAATAACACATTTAGATGGTAGACAATTATATATAGATCATAATAAATTAGTAAAAGATAATTCAGTAATGAGAATTAGGAATGAAGGAATGAAAAGATTAAATTCTTCAGGTAAGGGTGATTTAATTATAAATTTTAAAATAAAATACCCAAATCTTAAATTATTAGAAAGTAATGAAAAAAGTATGTTGTTGAAATTATTAATAAAATTAAATATGGATGATTTCAATCAACATCAAGAAAATAATAAAAATAAAAATAAAACTTTAGTTAATCTAGAAGAAATTAGAAATGAAGAAAAACAACATAGACAAACTAGAACACGAACACCAAGGATGGAAGAAGAAACGGGACCAGAGTGTGTTACTCAATAAAAAAATCTAAAATATATTAAATGAAAATATTTATATTAAGACACGAAGATAGAACACAAGATGCCACATTTTTTTCTCCATTGACAGTTAAAGGTCATACTAAAGCAAATCAATTGGCACATACATTAAAGGATTTAAAAATAAATAAGATTTATAGTTCTCCTTTTATAAGAACATTACAAACAATAAATCCATATATTGAATTACTTAAAAATAAAAATAAAAATTTAAAGATAAATATAGATTATAGTTTATCAGAAATACAACATCCTCATATTATTCCACCAAAATCATATCAAATTACAATACCAGAATATATTGCTAAAAATTTTAATTATAATGAAAAATATAATAGTATAATTGAACCTACAGATTTTGATTATCCTGAAAATGAAAGTTGTGTTAAAAAGAGGGTAAAAAAATTTATCATGAAATTAATTGATGAATATTTATCAAAAGATGTAAATATATTGATAGTTACACATCAAATAGTTTGTAATACTATTTTAAATGTAGTTTCAAAAGATTTTAAAGATCTAAAATTCCCAAGTGATTTTGGTTATCCTACTGGAGGTTTAACATTAGTTTTTAATGAAAATGAATGGGAATATAGACCTATTAATTGGTAATAATTATAATGTTATAATATTTTGAAATATTTCGTTTTCTTCTAAATTATATTTTTTTGAATTTTCAATAAATAATCTAGCAAGGTTATTTAAGGTAGATTTATATTCATTATTATCATTCCAACTATTTTCAGGATTTAAAATATTATCTGGTACTCCATTTACTTTTTTTGGAATATCTATATTAAATGTATTAAATTTTTCAAATTCTTCTTTACTTAAATTACCATTTTGAATTTCTTTTACAATTTGTTTAGTAATATTAATATCACATCTATTTCCAACTCCATATTTACCTCCAATCCATCCAGTATTAACTAACCAACAATTAGTATTATGTTCATCCATTTTTTCTGCTAATAATTCAGCATATTTTAAGGGATGCCATACAATAAATGCTTCTCCATAACATGCAGAAAAAGTAGCAATTGGTTCTTTAACACCTATTTCTGTTCCAGCTATCTTAGCAGTATATCCGTTTATAAAATGATACATTGCTTGATTTTTACTTAATTTAGATACGGGAGGTAAAACACCAAAGGCATCACAGGTTAGTAATATTATATTTTTAGGATGTGAACAAACACATGGTATTAAAGCAGTATTTATATACTCAATTGGATAACTTGCTCTAGTATTTTGTGTAATAGTTGAATCTTCAAATAATACTGATCTATTACAGTCAGTATTTACATTTTCTAATATAGTTCCAAATTTAATAGCATTAAAAATTTCTGGTTCTTTTTCAGCATTTAAGTTAATTATCTTAGCATAACAACCTCCTTCTATATTTGATACACCTGTTTCAGACCAAATATGTTCATCATCGCCAATTAATTTTCTATCTGAAGCAGCGGATAAAGTTGTTTTACCTGTACCACTTAAACCAAAAAATATACAAGGGTTTTCATTATTTAAGTCAGTATTACAACTAGAATGTAAACTTACATTTCCTTTTAATGGCATGATAAAGTTCATCACAGAAAAGATAGCTTTTTTCATTTCACCAGCATATTGTGTTCCTAAAATAACAATTTCTTGTGAATCAAAATTAATATCAACACTAGTAGAACTTGTCATATTTCCAGTATATCTATTACATGGAAAAACTCCTGAATTTAAAATAGTATAATCTGGTTCTCCAAAATTTAATAATTCTTCTTTAGTTGGTCTAATTAACATATTGTTCATAAACATAGCATGATAAGCTCTACTAGTAATTACTCTTACTTTTATTCTATTATTGGTATCCCATCCAGCATATCCATCAAATACAAATAGCAAGTCTTGAGAATCAAGAAAGCATATTGCAGTTTCTCTATTAATATCATAATCTTTTTTATTCATAATAATATTTGGTGAGTTACTATCTTTCCAAAAATATTCTTGATACTTTTTAGATTGAACTATCCGTCTATCTAAAGGAGATCTTCCTGTTTTTTTTCCCGAATAAGCAATTAAAGCACCCGTTGATGAAATTATATTATTACTTTTTTTTAAGGCATATTCATAATATTCAGGAGGGGTAATATTATATTTAATTTCTATTTTTTTTTCAGCAAAATCACTAAAATCTTTATTTTCACCACCTATAATTTTATTATATTTTGACATAAACAATTTAGGACCATAAGACCTAGAAGCTGATTTTAAGGAATTACTAATTGACAACAAAAGAGATTCGAAATAAGAATCCATATATAATTAAAATTACATTTTATTTATAAATAAAATATATATGATATTTTAATATGATACAAAATGTATTTACCCGAATAAAAAATCATAATTATACTTTTATAACAAATAATTTTAAAAGTAATATATTTATTATTGTTAAAAATCTATATCCTAAATTAAACGATAATGATTTATCTATTCTTCAGAATTTAACATGTTATCTTATTGAATTTATATCTATTAGATTTTTTAGTGACGAAATATTAAATACAAAAAATTATAATCAATGGACACAAAATAATAGTAGAGATATTTTATCAATATCTTTACAATTAATACCTTTTATGGATGGGAAAGAAAATAACAAATTATATAAAAATATAACTGATTTGAATCAAATTCTATTTGATGATAATATAAATGATATACCAAAAAAAATAGAAAAAGAGTATATTAAAGATATTTTAAAAACTAAATTTAAATATTCTAACTTTTCATTAGGATTATTTAATGAAAGTAAAACAGATTCATACTTAGAATTAATAGATTCTAGTAATGTTAAACTTATTCATAAAATAATTCATGAAAATCTTTGTGCTTTACTAGAAACAATTAAAATAGTTAATGGAAAGTTATATATTAATTGGATAAATGTATCACCTTTAAACTTTAATAATTATAAAGATAGTAAAATATATTCTACTTCTTCTGATGAAATAAAATTTCTTTTAAGTGGAGTTAATTCTAATAGATTAAGAGATTTGGCTCAAGAAAATAAAGGATTATATATAGGAGATTATTATAATGTTATTAGAAATATTTACTATGAATCAATTAAAAAAGTTAAGTGGGTATTATTTAGTCAAAAAACAAATAAACATCAAAATGGTATTTACATGATTCAATATTTGAATACAATTTTTGATTTAAATAAAATGTTTGAATACTCGGATTTTTCTAATTTATCAGAAAGTGAAAAAAATATATTTATAACTAAATATCATTATTGTATAAGTAGTATTGATAATGAAAATAATATTTATGATAACAAAAGTTTTGAATTAAATATTTTTCAAAGTGTCTTGTCATTTTTAATAAATAATGGAGG
>Ga0257126_1001823_pt1 | contig 14746 bp, 9 predicted proteins | sample SI060_120mmetaG_FD_190151 | JGI IMG/M metagenome (GOLD analysis project Ga0257126, IMG submission 190151) | Marine microbial communities from Saanich Inlet, British Columbia, Canada - SI060_120m | ecosystem: Environmental > Aquatic > Marine > Inlet | place: Canada: British Columbia | collected... | reverse complement strand
CCCCAAAGTAGCTGACTACAGCCCCGCTGATTCACGCCTTATTACGAACGGCCCTCACCAACGTCCAGATGCGAAGGTAGGCCGCTGATTATTAAAAAGTGGAGGCGAGGGGAGTCGAACCCCTGTCTGAGGAGATTGTAGCTTTGATTATCATGGAGTTACAAGAATCCAACAGTGTTAAACACGCCCGAAACACGCCTTGGTTCGAAAACCGGGGGCGTTGTACTGGAGGGCATTCTCATGGCAATGTATCGGGCTGGAATCGCATCGAAATTGGGAACAAGGAACCGAGAGCGATTTAGCTGACCCTCGTTCCGAATCTCTTTGCTAAGTTTCCGAGTCCCTAGCGCATAGTTCTCATGACCAGCCCTGATCAAATTGCTCTCGTGCAGCGCCTGTTCGTTCAGAACATGGTAGCTGTGCGCGGATTCGTGATTGCGCTGATGCCGGACTTCAGCCGAGTTGATGATGTGGTGCAGGAGACATTTCTCACCGTCACCGCGAAGGCGGATGACTTCGTCGAGGGGACGAAGTTCCGTTCTTGGGCGTTTTCCATCGCCCGCTTCAAAGTATTGGAGGAAGCGCGCAGGCCTGGATCTAAAGAGGTGCTGCTCGATCCAGAGGTGATCGAGGCACTCTGTGCGACCGAGATGGAGGAAGGGCGGTCGGATGAGGGATTGCACGCCTTGGAGGAATGCAAAGATGGATTGGCTCCGCAGGCCACGCGGGTGATCGACTTGCGTTACGAGCACTCGCAGCGGCCACCTGAGATCGCGGAGAAGATGGGCTGGACCGTGAACGCGGTGAACGTGGCGCTGGCGCGCGCTCGAAAGGTGCTGAGGGAGTGCGTGGACCGAAAACTTAAAAAGCAGACGACCTGATCGACCGATGGACCCGATACGATTCGATTTCCTACTCAACCGTTACCTCGACGGAGAGCTCTCGCCGGACGAGAAGAGCGAGCTGCAGAACACCCTGCTTTCCGATCCAGAGGCGCGGCGACAGTTCTGGCGTGATGCGCGGTTGCACGGATCCCTGCGTTTGCTCGGCGAACAGGAATCCGGGGCGCGCGAAGCGCGGAAGGAATCCGCCCTGACTCCAGAGACCAAGGTCGTCCGCGCGCGGCGATTCTGGCTCGGAGCCGCTGCCAGTGCCGCCGCCGCGGTTCTTGTTGTGTTCTTGGGGCTCTTGTTAACGCGCCCGCTTAGTGCTTCCGCAGCACTGCAGCAGATCATCGACGCGGCGAGCGATGCCGGCGACCGCAGCTACGAGATCCAGGTGATGAAGGGCAATACCGTCCGGGAAATCCGTGGCGGGCACCAGCTCAGGATCGACGGTGCCACGCTGTACCTGCGTGGTGCTGATCAGTACGTCCTCATCCAAGATCTCGACGACCGAGGTCAAAAGCGTCTCACTGGCTTCGACGGGCAACACAGCTGGAGCATGACCGGCCGCGGTCCTGCCCGGATCAGCCGAGACCCCACGCGTTTCCGTGGCAACCTTCCTGGAGATCAACAGGACGCGACCTTCATCAATCTACGCGACCAGCTCGAAGGGCTGCGCAGTGGCTATGATCTGACAATCCTCGATCCGGAGGATGATCTGCACGGCCTGCGTGCGATCAAGAAATCCAAACAGGTGCGCGGTCCGCGCGAGATCGAGGCCTGGTTCGACCCCGAGTCCGGAACGCTACACCGGCTCGATCTAGCGGGCCTCCCGCAGCAGAAAGGCGGCCCGTCCGCTGTGCGCATCGAACTGCTCGAGGAGCGCGATCTCGGCTCTGACTTTTTCTCCCACACCTCACATCACGGACCGGATCGCGAAGTGATCGGGGAGACTCCTAACTAGTGATGACACCCCAGCCCCCTTTCACCAAATCGCTCATCAGCCTCGCGCTCGCCTGTTGGCTGGTCTCTGCCGCTCTTGCCCATGAGTGGCACCGCCACGGCTCGGCGGAATCTACTACGCTCACCATTCCCGCATCTGAGGGAGCGGCTCCGGCAAACTCGGAAGCCGTTGCCGAACGCGCTGCGAGCATGGCTCCCTTCTTTCCAAAAGCTCGCTACTTCTGGGACGACGACTTCTTCTACATCGAGAGCGACGGGGTTCCCGACCACGACATGATGACCGGGATCACCGCCTGGCAGCAACAGCTCCCGATTCCGCAGAATTACTTTGGCCCGAACGCCTGGAGAATTCCGCTCTATCCGCAGAAAACGGAACAGACCGCATCGGCTGCGACCACGCTCTTCCGCGGGGCGATCGCCATCGCCATCAACGGCATCCCGATCTTCAATCCGATAAAGAACAATGGGGTCACGGACACCTTCCTCGCCGGCGAGCTCGATGAGTGGGGCGGTCACTGCGGCCGCGCAGATGATTATCATTATCACATCACGCCCTGGCACCTGCAGGAGATCGTGGGCGACACGGCGCCGCTCGCCTACGCGCTCGATGGGTTTCCGGTCTACGGTGACAAGGAAGCGAACGGGACGGCGGTCGACTACGGAACTCTCGACGACTTCAATGGCCACGAGCACGACGGAGCGTACCACTATCATGGCTCACACACCTACCCTTACCTGAACGGCGGCGTGTACTTGAACCCGCCATTTGTTACGATCGAAGCGGGCACCGGTGGGAACACGGCGGAGCAGATTGAACCGCAGCCGAGAGCGGACGGCGTGCGCCCGGCGTTGACGGGATTGAGCGGCGTCACGATCACTGGTTTCGAGCGAGCCAGCGAAGATGAATACACGGTCAGCTACACCCGCGCCGGGAACAGCTATTCGGTCAACGTGATAAACGATCGTGCGGCAGGAACGGTCGCATATACCTACGACGATCCGCTCTATGGCACCCAGAGTTCACCGGAGTCCTACAGTGGATGGACAGTTCCTCCGGTAACGGTTCCGACCGAAATACAGGTCGGCAGGACAGCTGGCGGGAACCTCGCGTTCACCGTGGCCGGCGAACCGGGTCGTGGCTATCCCTTCTACGTCTCAGACGACCTGGTCGACTGGCGGCTATTCGGCTTTCGCACGTTGGACGATTTCGGTCGGACATCGTTCGAATTGGAACCGGTGATTGCGCGGGGATTCCTGCGGAGTGGCTCGACGGGCGGTCTTACTGGGACGGGGCCGATCATCGAGCCAGAACCCGGCGGCTCTGTTTCGCAAGGTCCCGCCACGACCGTGATCGCCAACCTCTTCGAGCGTCCCGGCAGCCGCGTCGCCGCCGTCGGCACCATCACCGCGGAAGACGGGACGGTCTGGACCGTGCCCGCTGCAAACAACTACACGACCGCCCCGAAGGCATCCGATCTCTACAACCAGGCCAGCGGCGTCACGCCGGCGAGCTTGTCCGAGGTCGATCTAGATGCGGTTCCGGTCGTCGAGGTCGATCCAGATGGCGAAGTCATCACGGGCTACCTGTTTGCCGACAACTACTTCGAACTCTACGTTAACGGCGCGCTGGTCGGCGTGGATCCGGTTCCATTCACGCCGTTCAATTCCTGCGTGGTGCGCTTCCGTGCCAAGGCGCCGATCACCTACGCGGTGAAGCTGATCGATTGGGAAGAGAACTTGGGGCTCGGCACCGAGCTCAACGGTGGCAACCCATACCATGCTGGCGATGGCGGATTCATGGCGCAATTCAGCGACGGCACCGTGACCGACGGTAATTGGAAGGCGCAGACCTTCTATATCGCGCCGGTCGATGATCCAGCGAAAGTGGTCGAACTGCCCGACGGCACGCGCGATTCAAGTGCGGTTCCGCTGACGGCGGGCTCCGCCAACAACCACGCGATCCACTTCCCGGTGCCAGAGGGATGGTCGATGCCGGGCTTTGATGATAGCGACTGGCCGCAGGCGACAACTTTCTCGGAGGAGACGGTCGGCGTCGACAACAAGCCCGCCTACACCAACTTCGCGGACCAGTTCGGCGGCTCGGGCGCGAGTTTCATCTGGGCATCGAGCCTGGTCTTCGACAATGAGGTGATCGTGCGTTTCACCAGCTCTGGCACCGGCACCAATCCCGCCAACTGGTCGATGCTCGCCCTGCCCGATACCGGACAGACGGACAGTTTCACGGCGACCTTCGGCGAAGACCATGACTACACCGCCAACCCACCCTCTTACACCGACAACGGCGACGGCACGATCACGGACGACGTCACCGGCCTAATGTGGCAGGGGGGCGACGGCGGCGAGATGACTTGGGCCTCGGCTGCCAGCTACTGCGATGCACTCACGCTGGGTGGCCACGGCGACTGGCGATTGCCGACCGCCCACGAGCTGTTCAGCATCGCACACCTGAACCGTCGCAACCCGCCACTAGACGCCGTGTTCGATAGCCCGAGCACCGCCAACTACTGGTGGGCGAGCGACGAACGGGCTGAGAATTCGAACAACGCTTGGTGCACCAACCGCGGCGGTGGCATCGGCCCGAAGCCGAAATCGGAAACCGTCAGTGCCGGCGGCTCCTTGAACTACCAGGTGCGCGCCGTGCGCGACATCACGCCCCCGACCGGCGCACCCGCCACGGGCCCACTACTCACCGCCAACGGCGACGGCACGGTCACTGACGCCAACACCGGCCTGGTCTGGCAACAGGGCGAGGGCGGCGCGATGACCTGGGAGCAGGCGCTTGCCTATGCCGAAAGCCTCAGCCTCGGCGGGGAAGACGATTGGCGTCTGCCGAACATCAAAGAGCTGTTCTCGCTGGTCGATGTCGCCCGTTCCAGCCCCGCCATCGACACAGCGATCTTCCCCGGCGTGTCTGCCGTCCGGGACGAAAACCTGTACTGGTCATCGACCTCAAATTTCGACCGTCCCGGCGAACCTTGGTATGTCGATTTCCGCTTCGGGCTGACCACGTTTCGGGCAGCGACTAACCCCTACAACGTCCGCTGCGTGCGTGGCGGATTTTCGACGCCGTGAACCGCCGCCATTTCCTCAGAACTAGCAGTGGTGCCACGTTCGCCACCGGGTGGCTACCGCTTCCCATAGCGCGGGGCGATTCTACAGACCCGCTCTTCGAAGCCTGCGAGCTACTCGGTTGTCCGACCGATCAGTCGATCACGGTCAACATGCTCCCAGCCTCCGACGTCGATGTGTTCTTCGAATATGGCACCGTTCCCGGCGTTTATTCTGGCCAGACACCGACGCGGACCCACGCTTCGAATGCGCCCTTGGAAGTGGTCATCGACGGGCTGCGAGCAAACACCCGCTACTACTATCGCACCCGCTATCGCCCGAGTGGAGGAGGCAGTTTTGCAGTGCGGCCCGAACGTTCGTTTCACACGCAGCGACCACGTGGCGCCAGCTTCGTCGTCACGATCACGGCCGATACACACCCGAACGACAATTCGAATCCGGCCATGTATGAACGCACCCTCGGTAATGTCGCCGCCGCCCGGCCAGACCTGCACTTCGATCTCGGCGACACCTTCATGAGCGACAAGCTCCCGAAGCCGTTCAACTCCCCAGACATTGACGCGGCGACCCGCAACCATCGCCCGTGGCACGAGATCGTCGCACACTCGTCCCCGCTGTTCCTCGGGCTCGGCAATCACGAGGGCGAGGCGGGGTGGTTGCACGATGGCACGTCGAACAACATCTCGGCGTGGGCGTTGGCTGCGCGCAAACTCTATTACCCAAACCCGGCACCGGACGGTTTCTACAGCGGCAATCTCGACGACGATCCCGTCCTCGGCCTCAAGGAGAACTACTACGCGTTCGAGTGGGGTGATGCCCTATTCGTCATGCTCGATCCCTACTGGTACACGATGTGCAAGCCGAGCAACTCGCTGGACGAATGGGATTGGAGCCTCGGGATCGTGCAGTATCTCTGGCTCAAACAAACCCTCGAGATCAGCACGGCACGTCACAAGATCATCCTCACCCACCACCTCGTCGGCGGCAATCCCAACATCGCCATCGGAAAAGACAAACTGATCGGCCGGGGCGGCATCGAGGCGGCCCCCTACGGCGAATGGGGCGGGCTCAATCTCCTCAGCGACACCCTGGACTCGTGGGGCTGGGACACCAACCGGCCTGCGACACAAGGTTGGGACAAACCGGTCCACCAAATCCTGGTCGAAAACGGTGTGAGCCTTGTCGTCCACGGCCACGACCACGCCTACGTAAAGCAGGAACTCGATGGCATCATTTACCAGTTGATGCCGCAGCCGGCGAACCTCAACATCAACGGGACCAATAGCGCGACCGCCGGCGGCTACGTCAACGGTGATATCCTGCCAAACTCCGGTCACCTGCGCTTGGCGATCAGCCCCGACGAAATTAGTGTCGAATACGTCCGCACCTACACACCCGAGCAGGAGAACGGCGCGCGCAGCAATGGCGACATCGGTGCCAGCTATTCCATCGCGGCTCCCACCCCCGAGGAGATCACCGGGCTGGCCGTGGAGCGGGTGGTTGACGACATCGTTTTGCAATGGGATGCCGACCCTGGCATCGACTACACGGTGAAGTGGTCTGCGGATCTACGAACTTGGAACAGTATTCCCGTCGGGCAGGTCGGCACGTGGACGGATCCCAACCCGCCGGCCGCGAGAAAATTCTACCGTGTGACCCGATGAGGCTCGGAGTGATTGTCGCGTGCATTCTGTTCAGCGTCGATGGTGACGCCGCGCTCGTCGACATCGACAACGACCGCATGCCCGACGTGTGGGAAACGGCCCACGGCTTGGTCGTCGGCGTCGATGATAGCGATTCCGACAAGGACGGCGATGGCCGCACGAATTGGCAGGAATACTCAGACCATACCGATCCCGGTGATTCTGCATCGCGACTGGCGCTATCGATCCAATCCGAGGGCAGCGGTGATCTACGGCTGGGCTGGGTGGGCGGCCGGGCAGCCTATCAAGACATCGAGGTCTCCGAGAGCCTCGGTTTTGGAGCCCGGTGGAGAAAGCTACAGACCAAGACACCTCCGACGACGACGGCCGGCGAGCTTCTGCTCAGCAGCGATCGCCCGCAGCAGTTCTATCGCATTAAAACCCGGCGCTACCCGACCCCGCCCAATATCGTCCTCATCGTTGCGGACGATCTCGGTTGGGGAGACGTCGGCTATCACGGCAGCCACATCGAGACCCCCAACATCGACAGCATCGCCGCGCAAGGGATCCAGCTCGACCGCTTCTATACCTACGCGGTGTGCAGTCGCACCCGCTCCGCTTTGATGACCGGGCGTTCGACCACGCGTCTCGGCACCGGCAACCGCAACGGCCTCCCGCTCGCCGAACACACCATGGCCGAAACCTTCGACGCGGCTGGCTACCAGACGTGGACGTTCGGCAAGTGGCACCTCGGCGGTGCCGATGACAATGACGTGCCCGAGGGGCCGGAGTTCCATGCTCACAACCGCGGGTTCGACTATTGGTATGGGCACCTCGGTGGAGCGATCGATTTCTGGGGACACTTCAACCGCCAGACTGACGTGGCCGACTGGTGGCGCGGCGAGGCCGACAGCGGCACGACGGTGCCCTCCGTGCCAGTCACCGGCGAGGACGGGCAATACTCATCCACCCTCCTTACCGACGCTGCCATCGCGAAACTGCGTAGCCGTGATCCGGGCAGGCCGGTCTTTCTCTATCTGCCCTACAATGCAATCCACGGCCCGACCCAGGCTCCGCAGTCGTTCCTGGACAAATACGACGGCATGGGGCTGACCAACAAGCAGCGCCAACTAGCGGCTTGCTGTGATGCGATGGATCAAGAGATCGGACGTCTGCTCACCGCCATCGACGCCGAGGGCATGCGCGAAAACACCCTCGTCTTTTTCATGAGCGACAACGGCGGGCAGCTCTCGCAAGGGGCGTCCAACCTGCCACTCAACGGCGAAAAAGGCACCGGGTTCGAAGGCGGCGTGCGCGTCCCGGCTGCGGTTCGTTGGCTCGGAGTCATCGATCCGGGACAGGTCTCTCGCCAGCTCGTCTGGGTCGGCGATCTCTTCCCCAGCCTCTGCTCCGCTGTGGGAGTCGCGCCCCAGAATGCGAAACCGTTTGACGGAGTCAATCTATGGTCGGCGATCCGCGACAACCAACCCGTCACGCGCCCCCCGATGGTCACCGGCAACGCCGACAAGATGGTCATCGACGAATCCGCCGGCCCTATGGGACCCTGGTGGAAGTTGCTCGTCGAGAAGATCCCCGGAGGTGGTGGCAGAAACTATTACCTCTTCGATGTCAGCGCCGACCCTTACGAAACGAACGACCTCTGGGACGACGCGAATCCCGATCCCAGCCTTCTCCCGCGCAAAAATGCTCTGGAGGCCATGATCAACGCCATCCCGACCGAATACTAAGCATGCACCCCAACACCGAGACTATACCTCGGTGATTCGTTTCCGGATTTTGACAACACCTTTAGGAATACATGATCTTCACTCTCCACCACCAGTCCGCTCTGTCCTGTTGGGCATCCGCCAACCCTGCCTCTGAGTTTCTTTGCTAAGTTTAGCAGTCCCAGACGCATAGTTCTCATGCACAGCCCGGATCCAATCGCTCTCTTGCAGCGCCTGTTCGTTCCGAATAGGGCGGGAACTCCACGAACCCCCATACAAATGAAATTAAAACTCTTCCTTCTCTTTGTCGCGGCTACGCTGGCAAGTTCAGCTGGCACCTTCGCCAAGCCGAACATCATCTTCATGCTCTCCGACGACCAGTCGTGGAACGGGCTCTCGGTGGCGATGCACCCGGAATTTGCTGGTTCGAAAGGCTCAGTCGTCCGCACGCCGCACCTTGAAAAACTGGCAGCATCGGGCCTGCGATTCAGCGCGGCCTACGCGCCGGCGCCGGTTTGTTCGCCGACACGCATCGCCCTGCAGACCGGCAAGAGCCCGGCGCAGCTGGGTTGGACGAAAGCGGCACCGACGATGACCGCAGCGGATGGCTACAAGCTGATCTCGCCGCGCAACATTCGCTCGATCGCGCGCGATGACACGACAGTTGCCGAACTGCTCAAGACGGCGGGTTACGCGACAGCCCACTACGGGAAATGGCACATCAACGGCGGAGGACCCGAGGCTCACGGTTACGACGAGAGCGACGGCGAAACCGGCAATGGCGATGCCGCCCCCTTCAAAGATCCCAACCCGGTCGATATCTTCGGCATGACGACTCGTGCCGAAGCGTTCATGGCGAAGAGCTCAAAATCCGGCAAACCGTTCTTCATCCAGATGTCGTTTCATGCCTTGCACTATCCGGAGAACGCGCGCGCGAAAACGGTCGCCAGCGTCCGCGAACGCATCCGTGGAGGCAACGAGAAACAGGTCGGAAGAACCGCGATCGCGGAGGACCTTGATGAAGGTGTCGGGCGCGTGTTGGCTGCGATCGACAAGCTCGGCATCGCCGAGAACACTTACGTCATCTACATGTCCGACAACGGCGGCGGTGGCGGCAAGCGCGGCGGGCTGAGCGGCGGCAAAGGCTCGGTCTGGGAGGGCGGCATCCGCGTGCCTTTTATCGTTCGCGGTCCCGGGATTAAGGCGGGCGGCTTCTGCGCGCAACGCATCGTCGGCCAAGATCTCCTGCCGACCTTTTGCGAACTGGCAGGGGTGAAGAAACCGCTGCCGAAGGGCGTCGAGGGTGGCAGCCTCGTCCCGCTGCTGCACGGCGAAGATCAGGCGGTGAAGCGGCCGCGTGAAGAACTTGTGTTCCACTTCCCGCACTACCAGAGCGCAGACGGTCCGCACTCGGCGCTGATTCTGGGCAACATGAAGTTGCTCAAATTTTACGAGACCGGAGAGACAAAGCTCTTCGATCTCTCGAACGATCTTTCCGAGAACATCGACCTCTCAACGAAGGTTCCTAAACAAACTGAGGCGCTGAGCAAACGGCTCGAGAGCTACCTCAAGGAAGTCGGCGCCAAGCTGCCGATCCCGAATCCGGATTATGATCCTAACAAACCGCCGACACCGCGCAAGGAAGGCAAGGGCAAGGGCGGCGACAAGAAAAATAAACGCCCCAAAAAACAACGACCATGAAAACACTGACTCTTATCTCTCTTTTAGCTGCCGCGGCGTTGACACCCGCAGTGGCACAAAAACGCGATGGCCGCGGCCCGAAGATCGCCAAGCCGCGCATCGAAGACACCATCAAGGCCAACGTTTACGCCGACAACTGGTTTCAGCTCTACATCAACGGCGAGCTGATCGCGACCGACTCGATCAAGTTCATCCCGCACAACGTGGTATCGGTCGATGTCTTGCCACGCTACCCGATGACCATCGCGGTGATGGCCAAGGACAACGCCGACGCGAAGACCGGGATGGAGTATAATAACACGCAGGTCGGCGACGGCGGGTTCATTCTCAAGCTGGGCGACGGCACGGTCAGCAACGCGAAGTGGAAGGCCAAAAAATTCTTCTGGGGACCGGTCGGCGGCGATACCGAGAACCCACGCACCGAATCGATCCCGATTCCGAAAAACTGGCACGCGATCGATTTCGATGATTCCGCCTGGGAAAACGCGAGCGAGTTCACCCAAGAAAACGTTGGCCCGAAGGCGCCGTTCTTCGAGCACGACTTCGACGCTGCCAAATTCATCTGGAGCGGCGACCTGAAACTCGACAATACTGTCATTTTTCGCCACCGAGTCGAGACACCTCCCGACGGCAAGACCAAGTCATGGGACATGTCGAGACCGCCCTACGCAAATCCGTCCACGCTCAATGCCGCAGCCATTCATCCCAAGGAGCCGGGGCGTCCCGCCCCCGAACAAGCGGCGCCCTTCGAGGCCTTCGCCGACTCGGTGAAACTTCGCTGGGACGACGAGCACCTCTATGTCGAATCGGATGGCATGCCCGATCACCCGATGATGGTGGGGATCACGGCTTGGCAGCAGCAGATCCCGCTGCCACATCCCTATACTGGAGACAACGCCTGGCAGATCCCACTGCGGGCCGTCCCAGCAGAGCAGCCGATGTCGGCAAAGAGCAACTTTTTCCGTGGCGCGATCGCCCTCGCCGCCAACGGCGTGCCGATCTTCAACCCGATCAAGAACAATGGCGTCACCGATACATTCTTGGCGGGCGAGCTCGACCAGTGGGGCGGGCACTGCGGTCGGGCAGACGACTACCACTATCACATCGCGCCGATCCACTTACAGGAGACGCTCGGCAAGGACAAGCCGCTCGCGTATGCGCTCGATGGTTACCCGATCTACGGCTACGAGGAAGCGGATGGTTCTGCGGTGACCGGGCTGGACGAGTTCAACGGCCACAAGGACGCCGCCGGCAACTACCATTATCACGCCACCAAAACCTACCCGTACCTCAACGGCGGTTTCCACGGCAAGGTCACCGAGAGTAACGGCCAAGTCGATCCCCAACCGCGCGCCCAGGGAGTGCGTCCTGCCCAAGCTCCTCTACGTGGGGCAGAGATTACGAAATTCCATTCACACGGCGATCGCCACCACCTCCACTATGAGTTGGACGGTCATAGTCATGAGATCAACTACGAGGTGCACGACGACCGCTCGGTGAGCATCGAGCATGTCGAACCCGGCGGGAAATCGACCACTGAAACCCACGCCGGCGATCGTCGTGGCGGTGGCGGTGGTGGGCGCGACAGGGCAGAGGAGCGTAAGACCCCGCGCGAAGGTGGTGGTGGCCGCCGGGGAGAGCGCCGCGACGGAGCCGCACGGCAACCGTGGATCGCCGCCCACAGAGACGAACTCGATACCGACAGCGATGGCGCGATCGCGCTGGCCGAAATGATGGGCGAAGCGAAGAAGGTCTTCAACGGCTACGACAGCGACAGCGATGGACAGATCACCGCCGCTGAAACCAAAGGCGCTGGCGTAAAGAGCGCCATGGGCGGTTTCGTGCGCGAGCACTTCAATGAGCTCGATCGCGACGGGTCCGGAGCGATCTCGGCACAAGAGCTCGCGGATCAATCCAAGCGGATGTTCACCAAAGCCGACGCCGACAGCAACGGCAAGGTCGAGGGGGAAGAGTTTATCCGCCCCGCCGGCGGTGGTGGCCGACGTGGCGACGGTACCGAACGCTCACCCCCGCCACGCGACGAGGCCAAGCCGCCGCCATCACCGCGCCCGCAGGCTGACACGAGCGATCAAGACAAACCCAACATCGTCATGGTGCTGGTCGATGACATGGGTTGGAAAGACATGGGCTTCGCCGGCAACACCTTCGTCGAAACCCCGCACTGCGACCGGCTGGCTGGCGAGGGCGTGATCTTTACCCACGCCTACGCCAGCGCGCCGAACTGCGCCCCGACTCGCGCCTGCCTGCTCTCAGGCCAATACACCCCGCGCCACGGCGTCTACACGGTGGTCGACGAGCGCCACTCCCCCGGCCAAGCACACCACAAGATCCTCGCCGCACAGAGCAAGGCGTCGATGGCCACCGAAGTCATCACCATCGCCGAGGCGCTGAAACCCGCCGGATACGCCACCGCGATGTTCGGCATGTGGAACCTGGGCCGCGGGCGTGACGGTCCTGAAACAGCGACCGGCCAAGGGTTTGATCGCTACATCTCCACCAAGACGCTCGGTTTCGACAAGGACGCTTACCGCGATGGGGATCGCTACCTGACCGACGCCTTCACCGATGAGATGATCGAGTTCATCGACGCTTCCAAGGACCAACCATTCTTCATCTACTTCGCCCCGCACGCCACCCATCACCCCTACGATCCGAAACCAGAGCTGCTCGAAAGATACCGGAGCAAACCGAAGGACGGTCCGATGTCCGCCGAGTATGCCGCCACCATCGAGGCGCTCGACACCAACCTCGGGCGCTTGATGGACGAGTTGGAGCGTCGCGGCATCGCCGACGACACCCTGTTCATCTTCACCGCAGACAACGGCGGCACGCCAGAGAACGTCGCGCCGCTCAACGGCTCCAAAGGCTCATTGTACGACGGCGGCTTGCGCGTGCCGACTTTCGTTTGGGGACGTGGAGTACGCAGCCCCGGCCGCAAGTCTGACACGCCGATCACCAGCACCGATCTTTTTCCGACCATCCTCGAAGCGGCTGGGGCTTCCGCTCCCGAAGGTCAGCCGCTGGACGGCACGAGTCTAGTTGGCGAGTTTGAGGGGCGACCTCTCCCGGATCGAGATTTGTTCTGGCACTTTCCCTGTTACATCGGCCGCGGCAGCCCCTCGAGCGCGATCCGCCGTGGCAACCACAAGCTGATCCAGTGGTTCGAGGGCGATCGGATCGAACTATTCGATCTCGCAAGCGATCCCGGCGAGCGAAACAATCTCGCCGATTCGAATTCGCGGCTGACCAAGTCAATGCTGGCCGCATTGCGTAGCTGGCAGGTGCAAACGGCCGCTGCGCTGCCAGCTGGTCGGAATCCAAATTACGATCCCACAGAGAGTTCTCGGGGCAACGGGCGCGACCAGCGAGGTAAAGGGAAGAGCGATCCACGAAAATCGACACGCAAGACACCCCGCTAGGCTGGGGATAGGATCCCCTAGCTTCGAGTTCTCTCAGAGGCTGAAGATCGGGCTGCAATTGGCGCGTATTCGAATCCTGAAATTCACCTTAATTCGTTGATTATCAACAAGTTGATTCGAGCTTAGTCGAGCCCTTGCCAGCTTCTTGGTTATCAATTGGTTGCAGATGAAAATAGAGTCAAACACGCCTTCAACACGCCATATTTCAGATTTCAAATGACGATATGATGCCAGATTTGGCGACACCAATCCCTCGCTCCGACAGTTGACTCGGTACCAATATTTGGTGTATGCTGGTAGGAGAATAGGAATCCCTTATGAGCAAAAATACCAGTGTAGAACTAGGCGAGGAGATCACAGGGTTCGTAGCCGGGCAGGTGCGATCCGGTCGCTACGGATCGGCCAGCGAAGTCATTCGTGCTGGCATCCGATTACTTCAGGATCAGGAGACGAAAATGGCAGCTCTTCGAGCCGCCTTGAAAGAGGGAGAAGACAGCGGAGCGCCAGTTGCGTTCGACGTCGATCAATTTATCGAGGCTCGTAAAGTCTCCTCGTAATGGCCGAATTTTCCCTTCGCCCAAAGGCGATCGCCGACCTTGAGGCGATCTGGAGATACACGGTCGATACTTGGGGAGACGCGCAGGCCGAACGCTACGTGCGTTTGATCAACGAGAGCTTTCGCCAGATCGCCGACAATCCAAGTCTTGGGCGTTCGTGTGATGTGATCCGCGAAGGCTACCGCAAGCGCAGTGTTGGTCGCCATGTGATATTCTATCGTACGATCGATGGTGACGTAGTGGTGGTGCGCATTCTCCATGACCGAATGGACGTGGACCGGCACTTGTAGCAGCCTCGACTGGCGCAATTCCCATCGCGATCAGCGATCGGCCTCAGGGATCAATCCTTCTTCCTCTTCGAAGCGTCAAATGCGTCCACGTCCCTTCCTCCTGGTTCGAACTGTTGCCTGATCAATCCCTTTCCATTGTCGAATTCGATCGCTTTCGCAACACGCCTTAAACACGCCTTCTCCTCAGAATCTGAACTCTAAGAAGCTCCGCAACCGTCAAAAATTCAGCTGGATTCAAGTAATTTACGCGCAATCGACAAGCAGGGCGTATGAAATTCCGCCCCTAGCCTTCTGGATTGTAACACGTTAATTGTAAGCGAGTTGGTGGAGGCGAGGGGAGTCGAACCCCTGTCCTGAAGACCTTTCACGAAGGCATCTACAAGTTTAGCCGGGCGTTTGCTGCTTTAAGATCGATGAGCCTCACCCGGCCCGTTCACTGATCCGATAATCC
>Ga0257126_1001818_pt1 | contig 14778 bp, 11 predicted proteins | sample SI060_120mmetaG_FD_190151 | JGI IMG/M metagenome (GOLD analysis project Ga0257126, IMG submission 190151) | Marine microbial communities from Saanich Inlet, British Columbia, Canada - SI060_120m | ecosystem: Environmental > Aquatic > Marine > Inlet | place: Canada: British Columbia | collected... | reverse complement strand
ATTTAAGGACCTCTGAGCTAATTCATATCGCGTCTGAGTAGATTGATTACTTCCACCTTTTTTAGCAACATTTAGGAAAACCCTATCAGTCCTTCCAAGCTCTGAAATATCTTTTGAAATATTTGAGAATAAAAAGACAGCAATAATAATTGAAAATAAAATTGAAAATCTTAAGAAGATCTTTCTGAAATTAAGAAAAAAGTAAAGCATAAATATCAACAACAAAATTGTAAATGGCCCTCTACTTCCACTAACTAAACAATAAATTAGAAATAAAATAATAAAAGAAAAACGCAAAAAATAAGTTTTTTTAATAGGCAAGAAATAGAGAGCAATAACACCATAGCCCATCCACCTTGCAAAAGTTATTGGTCCACCTCCAAGAATACTTATTCTTCCATCAGGACGTGGGGTTTCAAAAATACCAGAAATTGCACAAAAACAAAGCACAAAAACTAGAGCCAGCAATATTATAAATAGATTTTTTATTTCATGAAATGAAAGACATTCTAAAACTATTATAGAGATAGGTATCGTAATTACAATAAAGTTTATAAATTTTAAAAAACCAAATTCATTAAAACCAAAAATTGACCATAAAATCGGTGTTACAATTACTATTAATGCATAAAAGACAAAAAGTAATTTTTTAGCCTTACTCATTACAACTTTTTTTATTGATGCAATAAAAAGAATTGATGTAATAACAAAAATTAAACTTAAAACAACTGAAACATTAATTCCAAAAATCAATAATCTCTCATCGAATAATCTGCCTATTGCTAGTTCTGCACTTGCAGAAAATAGAAATAATAATGTGATAAGATTTTTAAACTTCATCTTTTCGAAATATTATGAATGATGTAAGTGCAAGCATAAGTGCAGAAAATGACATTACATTAACAAATAATAAAGAGGCATCAGTTGAAGACAAATCATTAATAAAAATATATAGTGTAAGAATTAATAAAATTGAAAATAAAATAATTAAAAAATTAAAACTGTATTTTGAAATTTTATCTATACCCATTGAAAAAAAAGGCTGAAATAAAATACTTGTAAAAATTAACATTATATAAGATGGCAATAAAGACTGGAGGAAAAATGAAGTCTCTAATACATCATTAGAATTAAACACTCCTCTTTTATATATAAAGTCAACAATTTGAATATTATAATTAGAAATAATAAAAAAGAGCATTAAAGCTAAAGGAATAGAAACTAATAAAGAGTAAAATAGAAATTTTGTATTACGATTAAGTGAAATTTTTCTTAGTAATATAGAGTTAATATTAAAAACAAAAGCTGTTAGTACAATATTAAGTAAAACGAAAGCATAATTAAAATATGTAATTTCATTATCACCATTTAAACCAATAATAAATCTGGCTGTTAGAAGAATAAATAATGAAATATTTGCCAAAACTATTACAGAAAAATTAAGATCCTTATAGGAGATTTTAGCAACATAACCATTATTATCTTTTAACATTGGTTTAATATATTTAACTGTTAAAGCAAAAACACCAAAAAGTCTGCTTAGGACAATACCAAAAATATTTAAAAGATATGAGAGGGGATAAATTAAAAATGTAGCAATAAAAATATTAAAAGTAGTTGCAATTGAAAATTTCTTAAAATCACCATTTGCCTGTATAATTGTTAAAAACAAAGAATTGATAAAATTAGTTGACAAAATAATGGACAAAATAATGGAAGTAAATATTAATGTTATATAATATTTTTTTACTACCAAAAAAATTAAGAGAAATTGCAAGAGCAAACTACTTAAAAACAAAAAAATTGAAACTTTTTTTGAATAAATATATACCTCATTTAAATTTAAGGTTTTATATTTTTCAAATAACTCTGAAAATTTTGGTAATAGATTAGCTTGTAAAGCGTTACCAAATGTAAATTGTGATAGAAAGTCTGTTAATGTTTTTAAAATTAGATAGCTAGCGTAAATTAATGATGATCCAAAAAAGTAAGCAAGAATTAACTCTCTACAGAAACCAAGAAATTTTTTAAATAAATTAGATGTAAATAAATACGAAAAATCAAAAATTGATTGTGGAAGAATGAATTTAAATAAATTCAAAACAAATTATTTTACTCCAATTTGTGAGTAATTAAATCCTTGTTCTTTCATTTGATAATAATTAAATTGATTTCTACCATCTATAAAAACATTAGTGTTCATAAGCTTTAAAATTCTTTTGAAATCGGGGCTTCGAAACTCCTTCCATTCTGTTACAAGAATTAGTGCATCAGCATTTTCAAGAGCATTATACTTATTATCAAAATATTTAACATCTAAGCCCTTTAGATAAAATTTCGCCTCTTCAATTGCCTGAGGGTCATATGCATTAACTTCAGCGCCAGCCTCTATCAATGAATTTATTAGAGGTATGGAAGGCGCTTCTCTCATATCATCAGTCTCTGGCTTAAAAGACAAACCCCAAATAGCAATTTTTTTATTTTTTAAATTTTCACCAAAGTAAGAAACAACTTTTTTAAATAAAATTTTCTTTTGATTAAAATTAACATCTTCAACAGCTGATATTAGTTTGGGTAAATAACTATTTTGTTTGGAAATATTAATTAGTGCTTTTACATCTTTTGGAAAACAACTACCTCCATATCCACATCCAGGATAAATAAATTTATACCCAATTCGAGAATCAGATCCTATTCCATTTCTTACCTGGTTAACGTCCGCTCCCACTTTTTCACAAATATTAGATATTTCATTAATGAATGATATTTTGGTTGCTAACATAGCATTAGCCGCATATTTTGTCATCTCAGCTGAACGAATATCCATGGAAATAAACCTATTAGAGCTCACTGTAAATGGCCCGTACAATCGTTTCATTAAATTAGTAGACTCACTGTTAGCAGATCCAACAACAACTCTGTCAGGGTGCATAAAGTCTTTAATAGCAGCACCTTCTTTTAAAAACTCTGGATTAGAAACAACATCAAAGGTTAATTCAGAATCTCTTTTATCTAATTCGTCCTGTATAGTTTTTCTCACCTTATCGGCTGTTCCAATTGGCACTGTTGATTTATCTACAACAACAATATGATGAGACATATTTTGTCCAATTGATCGAGCAACGTTTAACACATACTGTAAGTCTGCGCTACCATCATCTCCCATTGGAGTACCCACTGCAATAAAAACAACTTCTGAACTTGATAGGACATCATTTATATCTGTTGAAAAAATCAACCTTCCTTTACTACAATTATTTAAAACTAATGAATCTAAACCAGGTTCATAAATAGGAATAATTCCCTTTTTTAAGGATTCAATTTTATTTTCATCTATATCAACGCATATAACTGTGTTTCCCATTTCTGAAAAACATGCTGCAGCAACTAAGCCAACATAACCAGATCCTATCACTCCAACTTTCATAAATTTATTTTAATTCTTTAATATATGAAAAAACTAATGAGAATAGATAACTTAAAAAAGCTCCAAGTATACTCCATAATAAGAGATCTCTCTCTGTTTTATTTGTTTTTGCAAAGTCTTGTACAAAAGATAAGGGTTGAAGTAATAAATTATTAGTTTTAGTTTTCTCCTTTAACTGTGCAAGGGAAATAATTTGATTACTTAAGGTTTTATCATCTTTTCCACTAATAATGTTTACAGAACTTAAATCTAAGCTGTTTTTAGCTCCTTCTATCCTCATAGTAGATAAATTATCCATTTCAGCATCTATTTCGTTAATTAGATTCAAATTACTAGCCATATACATTCTATGGTAATCATTTATGAATGTATTATTATTAAAATAATAAACCATACCTTTTTGAATATCATCAATAACAGTATTATCAAAAACAGTAAGCCTAACTTCAAACTTATTTAATGCATAGTATTTTTCATTCATATCTTGTTGATACAATTGTTCTGCCTCAATATTTTTGATTTTTTCAGTAAACTCTTTTTTAATATTTAATAAATCTGACAATTGATTAAAATCTTTATTAGCAACATTAATTTGTAAATGATTAATTAAATCAACAGCTGTCCTCTGACTTAATTCTTCTAATTGTTCTAATCTTTCGTATTCAGAAATACCCGACATACAAATTGCTTTAGTTTCATAATAAGATGGTTTAAGATTTTGAAATAAAATCACTGATACAATACCAAATAGAATAAAAACTATAATTAAACCTTTATTTCGTATATTAAAGTGAATAAAATCTTTAATAATTTGTCTAATATTTAATTCTTCTGTCATAATATTATTTTTAAAATTTCCATGTTGCAAAACTATAAACTTCTTTTATATCCAAAAGTACAAGATTTTCTTTTGAAATCTTATTAAAATCATCTTCAGTATATTTGTAAAAATCATTATGAGAAACTGCTAAAATAATTCCATCATATTTTTTATTACTTTTAAACGGATCTTTAATAATCTTATTGTTATTTTTTAATAATGGATCATAAATATCAACATTATATCCATAATCAGTTAATTTTGTCTCAATATCTAATACTTTTGAGTTTCTAATATCATCGCAATTTTCTTTGAAAGTATAACCTAAAATTAGCACATCAGTTTTTGAAATATTTTTTTCATTTTGTTCAAAAATAGAATTAAGTTTTTTTGAAATAAATTCTGGAATATAATTGTTAGTTTCTCTAGATGTATTCATTAAATTAGGAAGAAATCCAGATTTTTTAGATTTATGAATTAAATAATATGGATCAACACCAATACAATGACCTCCAACTAAACCAGGCTTAAAATCTAAAAAATTCCATTTTGTTTTAGCTGCTTCTAAAATATCCTTAGTAGGTAAACTGAGTTTATCAAAAATCATTGCAAATTCATTCATTAATGCAATATTAACATCTCTTTGAACATTTTCAATTATTTTGGAGGCTTCTGCTACTTTTATGCTAGATGCTTTATACGTACCTGCTTTGATTATCTTTTTATAAATATTATCAATTTTCTCAGCTGTTGCTTTATTAGAACCACTTGTAACTTTTATAATATCTTCAACAGATTTTGTTGTGTCACCAGGGTTTATTCTCTCGGGGCTATATCCACAAAAAAAATCAATATTCAATTTAAAATTAGTTATATCTTCAATAATAGGAACACAAAACTCTTCAGTAACACCTGGGTATACTGTAGATTCATATATAACTATATCATTCTGATTTATATAATTAGAAATTAAAGTAGTAGCACTTTCAATAAAGCTAAGATCAGGAATTTTATCTTTCTTTACTGGAGTAGGAACTGCAACAATATAAACATTAGAATCTATCAAATCAGAGGGTTTTTTAGTAAAATTTAAACTCTTTGATTTCTTTGATTTTAAGTTATCAATTAAATCATGATTAATATCATAACCAATAGTATGAAAATGCTTGCTAAAGCTTTTAGCTAAAGGAAGACCAACATATCCTAAACCTATTACTGCTATTTTATATTTATCTTTCAAAGTAAAAAAGCCCCAAAAGGGGCTTTTATTTTTAGTTTATAAAACGATTTAGTATTCCCAAAGATCGTGTTCAATATTAAATATTTCAGCCTTTACCCTTTCGGCTTCTAATAAAGCATCTAGACCAATCATATATTCATTAATTCTTCTATTTGCAACATTAGCTTCCATAGTGATTGTGCTACTGAACATTCTTTTCCAAAATAAATCATCATATGTTCTTCTTTCTGCATCATTCTTGACAGAATTAAATACTTCAGCGTTAATTAATATTTCTCTAGCTTCAGGAAAATATACCCAAAAAAGAGGTGAAAAACTACCAGTTAATCTTTCAGTAACCTCATCTCTATCTTCTTGAAGTGGAGCAATCCCTAAAATTCTAACTTGCATAGTTGAATATTGCTTATCAAAGAACCATTCCTCTTTTAATCTCCATTTTTTTACAGTATTTCTATTAAATTCAGATTTAATCAATCTAGTTTCTTTTGCCTCTTCAGGGTCTGCTCCAGCAGCAACTGCATCCCAATCAATAACCTCAACTAACTCTTCTTTAGCTCCTCCAATTTTTTTAATATCATCCATAGTCATTGGCTCTCTAAATTCATCATCAACTGTTGCATTTCCATATGCTGTTATACTTCCTTCTTTAATAGCAGAATAAATGACATCAATTAGACTTCTTCTATCACCAGTTGTTGAACCAACACCATCATTTTCTGGATAATAAAAAGGATGATTCATTTTTTCTCTCAGATCAATTTCTCTCCAAATTTTTCTAGACCACATAACATCAGCTTCTCTTAATGGAGTATAAGATTGAACTTTTTTATTTAATGTTAATTCTTTTTTATACACAGAATTCATGTCTTCAACATTTAAAACATCCTGTGCAATAACATCATTAGAACAAAATGCACTAATAGTTATTACTAAAAAAGTATTTGTAAATAGTTTGATAAAATTTTTCATAATAGTATTTATTTAATTTCTAAAACAAGCGGATCTAATTGTCTCTCCTTAGAGTTTTTAATATCAACTCTTTTTGCTTTTATATTTGATATTGTTAATGTATTTCCAATTTTAGTGTTTTTGATAATGTTAAGCATATCTTTTGTAAATCCTCCACCGCTAGTTGTTTCCCTCTTCATTTGCTCTCCTTTATACATACCAGTTAACCTGTAAGATGTAATAATATATCGTACTCCTTCAAAATCAAAATTTTCTAAGTCTGCTAAAACTCCACCGGAATTTAACATTTTTGTTTTCTCTATCATCAATACTCCACCTGCTTTTTTTGCAAGAGGAACTCTAGCTTTAGGTGGTGGAACTTCTTTTACTCTAAACTCCACAGTACCCATTTTCGTTCTTTTATTATCAATCTTGGCATAAAGTGTAACTGATGCTTTACCTTTTTTGCTAGGCCTAGCATTATATTCTCCTGAACTCTTTTTAACAGGGGCAATGGATCCATTTGTTATTGAAGCTGTTATTTCTCCAGCTGAAAAACCAGGCACTGATATTTGAAGTGGATTATCAACTTCTAAATATAAAATATTCATTTTTACAGGAGATACTACTGCGGTTTTATTTGCTACCAAATAACTTCCTTTAAACGGATAAGTTTTGGTACCTGATTCTGTTTTCATTGAAATTAAACCTCCCCAATTTTGCATTCCAGTGACATTAGCTCTTCTACTAAACATTCCTTTTCCATTTATTACATTAATGGTATCATAATCTCCTACCATTTCATATTTTCCAGGGCCAATTGAATCAAATTCACCAACGTAAATTAGAGGATCTTGAGTCGTATCTTTTGCAGATATAAATATTTGAGATCTAAATGAATCTCCTCTTAAAACAAAAGTAGATGTTGGAATCTGTATACCTTCAGCAGATGTAAATTTTAATGATCCAGCATCTATGTTTTCTCTTAGTAATTTAATAATATCTGCCTCAGAATTTCTTACATCAGATTGCATTTTAGAAAGTAGCGTTAATGCTCCTACAGCAGGCATATCTAAAAAATTATAATTTTCCCAAGAAACCTTAGAAGAACCCCCTTTACCATTTTTATCTTCTGTATTTAATGCTGATGTAATATTAAAATTTAAGACCTCATTATTACCAGCTATTGCTAACATATTTTTTCTAAAGGAATTTATCTGCTCTTTAAGAGAAGTTGCATTGCCGGTGATAACCAAAGTCTGGCCTGACATATCTCTATTCTCTTTATTACTCAAGGTTGCAATTGGTAGTTTCTTTTGCTCTTTTGATAATTTTTCCCAGGTTAATTCTGTTTCATTATCTTCAATTATTTCACCATCTAAATCCTTATACTGACCAAGAAAAACTGATTTATCAACTGCTAAAACTAAATTATATTTAAGTTCTTGAATAAAATTAACTATAGCATCAGACTCTCGTTTTACTGAAAGTGCTTGATCTCTAAATGGTCCAGCTTTAACTGGATTTAGTTCAGCAGCAGCAGTAAAATCATTATATGTTTCCATATTCTTACTTGCAAAGTTTGCAGTTGTTCTTACAACTCCAGTATTCACTTCAAAGAATGAGTTTAATACTTCTTTAGATACATTTAACGCAAGTAGTGCTGTTAACACTAAATACATCATGTTAATCATCTTCTGTCTTGGGGAAAGGTTACCTCCTGCCATCTATCAAATTTCTATTAATTAGCCGATTATTTATTAGGATTCATTGCATTTAGCATATTAGCATAAACAGAATTTAGAGCTTCTAAATTCTCTGCTAAATTAGCAACCTGTTGCTGGAACTTTTTAGAATCTTCTACAGAGGATTGTAAATTTTGTAAAAATAAATTTGTAGCCTCCATTTGCTGGTTAGATGTTTGCAATTGTAGCTCATAAAGGGAATTTAAAGCGTTCATATTCTTAACACCCTCCTGTATTTGATTATTATAATCTGCAATACCAGAAGCAGCAGTAATAGTTTCATTTAATTGTTTAGCAGATTCACCAAATGATCTTAAGCCTGTATTTAGACTCTCAACTAATTCATTATCTATCTTAGCTCTTTCTAATGCTTCGTCTAGCTGTTGAGCAGGTCTTTTATTATCATCATTCATATGAGCAAGCTCAGGATAAACTAAAGACCAGTCTGGCTCTTCATGCGATTTTTCAAAAGCGGAAAAGAAGAAAATAACTGCTTCTGTACCTAAACCAATAGTTAGAAACAAGCCTGCAAAAGGCCAATGCTCAATTTTAAATAATGCTCCAATAATAACTAATGATGCACCCCAACCATAAAGTTTTGGCATCATAACTTTATACCATTTTGCTTCTGTAATATTTTCTAATTTATCTGCAAATCCCATTTCTATTTTTTGTTATTTTAATTAAACTAAATTATTCTTAATTTCTATTCAAAATCTTTTTTATCTCTTCCTAAAAAGTCAACTGCACATCTAAATCCAATATAACATTTTGCTGTATCTTGGTATTCATAAGTTCTAGTACTGTTTTGAATAAAATATGCTATATCTTTCCAAGAACCTCCACGAATAACTTTTCTTTTTAAAACTGGATGATCCTCTTCACTTGCATTGTAGTGATAATCAGCATTCATATCATGGGCATAGCTAAAAGCAGACTCATCAAATGCATTTGATGTCCATTCAGCAACATTACCAGACATATCATACAGACCATATCCATTTGGATTATATGATGCAACTTTTACAGTTTTTAAAGCACCATCTGCAACGTAGTTTCCTCTTAATGGTTTGAAATTAGCTAAGAAACAACCTTTGTTATTTCTTGTATATGGACCACCCCATGGGTATGGAGAAAGATCTTGACCTCCTCTTGCAGCATATTCCCACTCAGATTCTGTTGGTAATCTAAAGTCAGGTGATGCCTGAAGTTTATTAGCTCGTAAAAATTTGTTCATTTGTTCAGTTCTCCACTTTGTAAAAGCAATAGCTTGCTTCCAACTTACTCCAACTACAGGGTAATCATCGTATGCAGTATGAGAATAATAATCATTTGTGTAAGGCTCATTAAATGAATAAGCATAATCGTGCATCCATGCTAATGTGTCAGGATATATATTAACTGAAACTGTTGATAAAAACTCACTTCTATCTCTTTTACCTGAGGCATTACCCTCTCTATTAGATTTCTTAGATGCATCTTGTAAATCTAAAACTTGATATTCATACATGTATTTACGAGTATCAAACTCTCTTTGCGAATTATATCTTTCATTTGTAGATAAGTATATTTCTTCTTCAAGAATTTCTCTTACTTCTTGTTCATCCCAACGTATTTTTGTTTTCCAGTTAATTCTTGCCGGATCTAAAAAATTACCATAAGCATCTTCTTCTATTAAATGCCCTTCAATTCCTGCCTCACCAAGTAATATGTGAGCTAAAGAATCACGAACATATCTTGTAAATTGACGATATTCATTATTAGTAATTTCAGTTTCATCCATATAAAATGCACCAACAGAAACTCTTTTAGCAGCAGAGACATTTGCAAATGGCACATCTTGGTCTGAGGGCCCCATAACAAAGCTTCCTTGAGGAATAAATACCATTCCGTAAGGATCAGTTGGATTAAAGAATTCTCTCTGTTGAACACCAACTAATTCTCCGTTACCAGAAGAACCGCATGAGATTAGCACTGTAACTATTAAACTAAGTAATATTATTTTTTTCATAATTATCTATTTTTATCACTAACAAAATTAGTGGGTTTAAATATTTTTATAAGAATCTAGGATTCTTGTATCTTTTAACTTGTGTATCTACTTTTATATTAAAATTATAACCAAGCATCACTTCAAAACTATTTTTGTTGATTTCACTTGTGACTAAATCATATGCAAGTCCAAGCTTCAAGTCTTTCATTAATTCTAAACCAGCCAAAACAACTATCCCGTCATCTATTCTGTAGCTCAATCCTCCCCAAAACTTATCATTGTATAGTAAGTTTGTATTGATATCAAGTTGAGCACTAGAACCATCAGATTTTAAGTAAATAGATGGATTTAAAGAAAGTGCAGAATTTAGTTCATGATAAGAACCAGCAATTAAAAAATAATGTTGATTTAATTGTTGTGTCTGACCATCGGACCATTCAATAGCGGGTTCTGAAATATGTGCAGTTGATAACCCAAAATACACATCTTGAGTATTGTAATAAACTCCAGCACCAATATCAAACGCACTTCCTGTAACATCAGCTGTTGGGATAGCGTTATCCCCCCCTTGAGAAGGGTCTAATTGACTACCGTCTAAGCCGCTTTGAAACATTCCGACTGACAAACCAATTCCTAATTGACCATTGCCTAGTTGTGTCTGAAATGCATATGAAAGATTAATAGATGTATTTTGAAATGCAGCAATTTCTTCACTAATTACGCTCAATCCTAAGCCACCATGAATTCTATCAATTGGAGCATGAATACTCAAATTTGTAGTTTGTGGCGCACCATCAAAACCTGTCCACTGAGATCGAAACAAACCAATTGCAGAAATAGCCTGATTACTACCGGCGTATGCAGGGTTATTAGCAAGCTTATTGAACATATTCTGACTGAATTGCGCGTCTTGTTGAGCGAACGAATCAGCAAAAATTAGAGCAAAAATTAATACTAGAATTAATTGTTTCATATTATTTCAATAATTTTTTTGACACAAAATTTTGCGCTAATTTAAACAATTTTTAGCAAAAAATATAAATCTACACCTATTAACTAATGAAAAAACTTGGATATATTAAGAAGAAAAAAATATTTTTTATGATAATTTATTGTAAGTTTTTATCCATCTAGAAGGTATTTCACCTCTACTAGCTTCTTCATAGTCTTCATAAGAACAAGCAACATAATAACAATCAAGTGAAGAATTTTCTGCTTTTTTAAATGGCACTCCCATCCACCATCTAGAGCTCAAATTACTTTTATAAAAAACTATTTCATTTTTTCCATCCTCAAAAGTTACATTATACTTAACACAATTTTTAATATTGGGGTTTAATTCATTTTTTCTAGAATTATATCCATCAATAAAGTACCAAATCATTTGTGAGATAAGCTGTGAGGTTAATCCACTCTTATCTAGTAATTGATTATACTCGCAAATTATAAGAGAACTCAACTTATCACTCAAACCGGCGTACCTAAATATCTGACATACTTCTTCTCCATTAAAACCATTTGCTGAAGAATATTTATTTGCATTTGAAAACGCATTAGATACAGAGGATAGATCAAAACTTAACAAGTCAGTATTTCTTAAAACTGGTTCTAAATTTTTAATATTTGCCTTTACCTCTCCCAACCTTATTGCATCAAAGCCTAAATTACTTAACATTTCCACTGCTAATGGAGACACAAAAAAGGTTTGATAACCAATATTTGAATAATGAAAAAGATTATTAGGTTTTGCTTCTAAAATTTTACTAAAAAAGGAGGTGTTAGATATTTTTTTATCATTTAATCCTAAATCAAACTTACTATCAACTGTGGTTAGTGTTATACTTTTATCTAATGAAGAATATGCTTTATAAACCGCATATGTAAGATCATGACCACCTCCTATAATAACTGGAAATATTCCATTTTCAATTAAATGCACTGAAACAAGTTCTAACGTACTAAAAGAATCTTTTCTATTTTCAGCTAATGATAAGTATCCTAAATCACAAATTCTTGGAGGATTATCAAAATGTAAATCATATAACTCTTTTCGAATCTTACAGTTATTTTTAGTAACTAAATTATCAGTTCCTTCGTACTCATTTACATTAAATATAGCTATTTCACAAAATTTATATTCTGGAAATAGCTTAAGATTGTGTGAGGTAATTAATGAGCCTAATTGGGTAGATTGCCAATTACTAGATTTTTGATACTGATCCTCCTGCAAGGGAGAAAAATACTCTTTCAAATCAATCACGATTTATTTTTTTGTTTGATTCTCCATCAAATCTAAGCAATCTTGGCGAGAAAGTGTTTTTGGATCTTTGTCTTTAGGAATTTTCACATTAATTTTCTTTCCCTTTTCAGGGCTTATTTGAATAAAAACTCCATATCTCCCATTTAAAACTTGAACTAAAGGGGAGCCATCAAAGTTTGCTACAATTCTATCTTTATCTGCTTGAATTTTAATTTCAATTAATTCAATTGCTCTATCTAGTTCTATTGTTAATGGATCTTCATTATCTGTCTTCTTAATAGATGTGAATTTCCCATTATATCTTAAGTAAGGACCAAATCTTCCAATAGCAGCAACAATTTCTTCGCCTTTATATTCCCCAACATTTCGTGGCAAATCAAAAAGCTTCATAGCCTCCTCAAATGATATTGTCTGAATAGTTTGCCCCTTTAGTAAAGAAGCATATTTTGGCTTTGGGTCATTTTCGTTCTCAGATTTCTCACCAAGTTGTATCATGGGCCCAAAAGGACCAATTCTAGCATAAAGGGTATTACCAGATTTCTCATCAACCCCTAATGATCTTTGACCTAAAGATTTTCCTTTTGTCTCAGAAACAAGCTCTACTTGATTATGAAATTTTGAATAAAAAGTTGCAATCATTTCATTCCATATCTTTTTACCTTCAGCAATTTGATCAAATTCATCTTCCACACTAGCTGTAAAGCTATACTGCATTATATCATTAAAATTTTCAATCAAAAAATCAGTAACTACAATACCTACATCTGTTGGAAACAACTTGTTTTTTTCAGCTCCAAAAATTGTTGCAACATCTTTCTCAACTAAACCTCCATTTTTCAGTTCAAATGTTTTTGAAATTCTTTCCTTCCCATCTCTAGTATCTTTTTCAACATAACCTCTTTTTTGAACGGTTGTTATAGTTGCAGCATAAGTTGATGGCCTTCCTATCCCAAGTTCTTCCATTTTTTTAACAAGACTTGCTTCAGTGTATCTAGCTGGATATCTTGAAAATTGCTCGCTTGCTAATCCTTCAAGCAGATCAATTTTATCGCCAATATTTAATGGAGGTAAAATTCCTTTTTCATTGTTACCTTCATCGTCTTTACCCTCTAGATAAACCTTCATAAAACCTTCAAATGTAATTATCTCTCCTTTTGCTGTTAATTGCTCCTGAGAGTTTGAAAGTCCAATTTTGACAATTGTTCTATCAATTTTGGCATCTGACATTTGTGAGGCAATAGTTCTTTTCCAAATTAAACTATATAATTTCTGTTGTGAAGAATCACCTTCAAAACTCTTATTCTCCATGTATGATGGACGTATTGCTTCATGTGCTTCTTGAGCGCCTTTTGACTTGTTAGAGTATGATCTTCTTTTTGCATACTCTGCACCATATAATTTAATAATTTCAGTATTTGCAGCATCTAATGCATCCTGGGATAAATTAACACTATCAGTCCTCATGTAAGTTATTTTCCCCGCCTCATAAAGCCTTTGAGCAACCATCATTGTTTGATTAACAGAAAAGCCTAGTTTTCTTGATGCTTCCTGCTGAAGAGTTGATGTTGTAAATGGTGCTGTTGGAGATTTTTTTGCAGCTTTCTTTTCCAAGTTTTCAATAACATAGCTTGCAGATTGACATTTCTGTATAAAATCATAAGCTTCTTTTTCGTTTTTTAATCTTTTTGATAATTCTGATTTTATAATTTGACCATCAGCATTTTTTAAAAATATTACAACTTTAAAATCAGAAATAGATTTGAAGTCTAATATTTCTTTTTCTCTTTCTACAATTAATCTTACAGCAACAGATTGAACTCTTCCAGCAGACAAACCCTGTTTAACTTTTTTCCAAAGAACTGGAGAGACTTCAAAACCAACTAATCTATCTAAAACTCTTCTTGCTTGCTGTGCGTTAACTAAGTTCTGATCTAATGTTCTTGGATTATCTACAGCCTTTAGAATAGCTTTTTTAGTAATTTCATGGAAAACTATTCTTTTAGTATTATTAGAATTTAACTTTAAGGCTTCAGTCAAATGCCAAGCAATAGCTTCTCCTTCTCTATCCTCATCCGTTGCAAGCCAAACAGTATCTACTTTTTTTACTGCGCTTCTTAGCTGGCTAACCACTTTCTTTTTATCCTCTGAAATTACATAATTGGGATGAAATCCATTATCAATATCAATAGACATACCTCCTTTAGAAGGCAGATCTCTGATGTGACCTATACTAGATTCAACTATAAATTCTTTACCAAGATATCCTTGAATTATTTTTTTCTTTGCAGGAGATTCAACTATCACTAAATTCTTCGCCATTCCTTTTTTTTACAAAACTAAAGAAA
>Ga0257126_1001811_pt1 | contig 14789 bp, 17 predicted proteins | sample SI060_120mmetaG_FD_190151 | JGI IMG/M metagenome (GOLD analysis project Ga0257126, IMG submission 190151) | Marine microbial communities from Saanich Inlet, British Columbia, Canada - SI060_120m | ecosystem: Environmental > Aquatic > Marine > Inlet | place: Canada: British Columbia | collected... | reverse complement strand
CCAAAATTGGTCATTTTGTCAATAAATTCCTCATTCGTACCTAAGGGCGCGGTGGTTAGGAAGGATAACCACGCTTTCCCCACCCTCGCCGAAGTCAAGATCGTCAGCTCTTTCCTTTGAAAAATTTCCATTGAAAGTCCTCAAGAGACTGCCCACTGAATAATCCTCTGGGCTGCTGGCGTATTCTTCAACGAGGTCGTCAAATCCTGCATCGCTCGACCCAGCCATCTCAAGTGCCGACATCCAATTTGGATCTAACGCGTCAAAAAATGCTTCTTGGTCTGCCCTCCCAAGCTCAAGTATTTTCTGAGGATTAGTGATCGCCATGCTTTTTCTTATCCCCGCAATTTTTTTAGACAGATCTGTATGACCCATGATTAGAGAATTTCAAAAAAGCTGTGTTCACTAATCACTAAGCGGGTAGACCAGATTGGACGTACTTCAAATTGGTTAAAACTAAGCTTGTTAAGGGCTTTATCGCTCACTATTGAACCGTCACGTAAGTGGGCACATTAAACCCGTGCTCTTCTTTTAGTTTCAAGAGTACAAGTTTCGCTTCATCGTGGCCAAGTTCTGCAGCATTAATCAGGTGCTTTATACCCCGATCTACATCTCTAGGAACGCCGTCGGCATTAATGAATATGACACCCAAATTGAAGTCTGCCATAACATCTCCTAGCTCCGCCGCCTTCTCATAAAATTCAATTGATAAGGCTCTGTCTGCCTCAACTCCTAACCCTTTTCCATAAATTGCACCAAGCTCGAGCCAAGCTTCTGGGAGTTCTTGCTTAGCAGCTTCTGAAAAATAGCTGTGCGCTATATCGTAGTTCTGATCGACGAAGATGCCGTCGAGGTAAAAAAGCCCCAAGAGATTGGGGTATCTATCCAGACGCAGGTAGACATACCTCCCTTTATACTGCCAAAGGGAGGGGTATCCCATAAAGCTTCACTGGATCCTAAATGCAGAAAAACCCCGTTTTATTCAATGAAAACAAGGTTGGGTCTTTGTCGGAAGTGTTGGGGTTTAGAAGTGGCAGCTACGGGTGGACTGACCGGCAACGAACAATAATCGTTTAGCATCGATTCATCATCTTATCGCTACATTCCTCGCTCGTTAAACCATCATACTCACCGATTTTCCCTCAAAACTTGATTCGATTTTCGCTCTTTGCAAGACGAACCGTCTCGTATAGAATTTTCTGACGTTTGCGAGGAATAACAATAATGAAGCTGAACATTAACGGCGTCGAGCGCCAGGTTGCGACAGATTGGCAAGATGAAACCCTGCTAACGGTCTTAAGAGATCATTTGGGTTTATCCGGTACCCGCTTCAGTTGTGGCATCGGCCAATGCGGTGCGTGTTTGGTGCATGTCGAGGGCAGCCCCGTCACCAGTTGTTTAATGTCGGTGAAGGATGCTGCTAACAAAAACATTTTGACCATTGAAGGCCTCGCCGCTGAAGACGGCACGCTACATCCGCTGCAGCAGGCCTGGATTGACGATAGTGTACCGCAATGCGGCTACTGCCAATCAGGACAGATCATGCAAGCACTCGCATTGCTAGAGACGACACCGGACCCTGACGATGCTGATATAGACCAGGCGATGAATGGCAACCTGTGTCGTTGCGGTACCTACGACCGTATTCGGAAGTCGATTAAGAACGCGGCGATCGTCATGCGGGAGGCAAACTAATGGCTGGCCTTTCCCGTCGTAAATTTCTCATCGCAACCGGTTGGATCGCCGGCGGTGCAACTGTGCTGTACACCCTGCGTAACAAAGCAATCTCTGTCGCACCGACCATTATCTTCCCCGATGCAGAATCGGGTGCGGCCTGGTTACAAATTCGACCTGATGGCGTGTGTCGTATGTTTTTCGCTCGCATGGACATGGGTCAGAACGCGAACACCGGCTTGGCGCAAATTGTCGCCGAGGAACTCAATCTAAAGGTGCAAGATATTGAGGGTGTTACCCCCAGCACCAGCGATGTACCACCCATCGCTGTGACGGCAGGCAGCATGTCGTTAACCGCTTTTTCACGGCCAACCGCCATTGCCGCTGCCACCTTACGCGAAAGCATGAGGGCACGCGCAGCGATTAAGCTTGGCATACCCGGCTCAGATATCCTAGATGATGCGGGCGGTTTCCAAACGACTGATGGCCGAAAAGTGAAATACGCAGATCTGGTTGATCAGACGAACGTCATGGTTGAGTTCGACGACAGCAAACCGGCACCAAATCTTTACACGTTCGACGCAAACCGCGACAAGAAACAGGTTGGCCACGACGTGACACCCTTAGATATTCGCGCGCTAGTGACCGGCGGCGCCGTTTATACCGCTGACGTGCCGATGCAGAACCTCCTGTTCGGCCGTGCCATACAACCACCAGTACGTAACGCACGAATCGCCAAGCTTGATACCACAGGGGTATCTGACACCAAAGGTTTTGTTAAATTGGTGCAACAGGACGAATTTGTTGGGGTGGTGTGCAAAACACCGAGCGCGGTCGATGCTGCGATGGCAAAAATCAGCGTCACATGGGATCTGCAACAGCCTATCAATCAACAGGAAATTGATCGACTGGTTGATGTTGATGCGGAAATGGCATTAGGCGATCTGGAACATATACTGCTGGATGAAGCACACCGTAAAGATGTCGACTGGGCAATTGACCTGCGCTTTGATGTTCAAACACAAACCCACGCGGCTCAAGAACCGCGTGCCGCGATTGCTCGTTTTAATGATGTCGACAATGAAGGCGAAACCGATCACGGGTTAGAGATCTGGACCGGCACCCAGGACCCTTTTGGCATCAAACGCTTTGCCGCAATGGACACGGGACTATCGGAGGATGACGTGGTTGTTTATCCACAACGACTCGGCGGCGGCTTCGGCGGCCGCGAACACTATGAAGTTGAACGCGACGCGGTAAGACTGGCGAGCGCGGTTAAGCAGACAGTGAAAGTACAGTGGACACGGCAAGACGAATTTACCGCTAGCCGCAGTCGCCCTGCGTCAGCACATCGACTACGCATCGCAACCGATGACGCCGGTAACTTATCCGACTGGTGGTACGGCTACGTCACTGGCCACGTAGTTTTTGCCCGGGAGCGCCTGCCAGGCTGGCTGCTACCCGTTGCCCGCATGGCTGAAGATATGGGCGTCGTCAAAGGCGCATTGTCGCCCTACAGCGCGCCGCATCAACGGGTCGAATACAAAGATGTTGATCTTCCTATCGATCTTGGAGTCTGGCGCTCACTCAATGGCGCGCCGGCCATCTTTGCCATCGAATCGGCAATGGATGAACTGGCCCAGCAAAAAAATATAGACCCGGTCGATTTTAAGATTACGCAAATGAATGGCGGCCACCCTCGCCTGAAAAATTGCCTACAGCGTGTTGCCGCGCTAAGTGCAAAAACACCGCTGCCCGAAGGCGCCGGTTACGGTCGCGGGTTTGCCTGCGGCATATACGACAAGCGCTGTTATGTCGCAGTGAGCGCAGATATTCATATCGACCATGAGACACAAAAAATCAAAGTGTTGCACATGACCTGCGCTCAGGACGTCGGCATGGCGGTCAACCCCGGACAGCTAAGAGCGCAAATAGAGAGCAATCTCGCCTGGAGTGTCGGCATGGCACTGCTTGAACGTTTTGAAGTTGGCGATAACGCGATTCAAAGTGCTAACTTTGACAATTATTCCATTGTCCGCATGACGGATATGCCAAGCTTGGATATCGAAATTGTCGACCAGCCCAACATTCCACCGGCGGGTGCGGGTGAAGTCGCGTTGGTCGCCGGACCACCCGCCATCGCCAATGCCATTCGTGCTGCAAGCGGCTTTCGCGCCCTAAGCCTTCCTATATCTTTTGAGGATGTTGTTTGAAGAAATTGAAACCGACACATCGCACTCATGATCGAGATCACCCTCTTGATCTTGATCCTGCTCTTGAATTTAGTCAGAACAAACGGAGATCCAAAATGAAACGCACGAAAACATCAGCGACTAGAAAACGTCATTCCGCCACGCCGACCATGATTGCGACAACCTTACTCACGCTAACATTGCTCGCAGCGGCACCGATCAAGGCCGAACAAGTTAGCGTCTACCACACCGTGGTTTTTTGGTTAAAGCCAGACACAACCGATGCCAAAGTCGCCGAGATCATTCGTTCAGCAAAGGCGATGCAAGATCTACCCATGGTGGAAAAAGTCCTGATCGGCACACCGATTATGAGCGATCGAGAAGTCGTCGACGACAGCTTCAGCGTCGCTTTCACCATGATCTTTAAGGACGAAGCTGCACTGCAGGCCTACGCACTTGACCCCCACCACAAACAGATTTCTAGCGAGGTCACCATGCCGCACGTGGCACGCGGTGTGATCTACGATTACAAGACTGATTAAACTAAAAGAAGAGTAAGAAAGAGCAAAAAAAACCAACAACCTGATTTTGTCAAAAGCAGACGACTCAGTGAGACAATCACCGCTCGATTAAACCAAAGAGAACCATGCAGCCAAAACCCGATACAAAAAGACGCAACGCGCGTTCGCACAAGGCCATTGTCGACGCGACGATCAAATTGCTCGGCTCGTCTGGCTATGTGGATTTTTCGATTGAAAAAGTCGCAAGCGAGGCCGGCGTCGGCAAGCAAACCATTTATCGATGGTGGCCGTCCCGTGCAGATTTAGTCTTGGAAGTGTGGCGCGATCGTTTAATGCCGCCGCTGGCCGCCTACGATGGCCAAATCCCTTTGCGTAACTTTTTAGAGAACTCGTTGCTATCATTTGGCCAACGACTGTCTCGCGCTGATTGCAGACAGGCCGCTATATGTGTGCACGACCTGAGGCACACGTTTGGGACACGGCTCAGAAGTTTGAACGTGGCTTTTGAGACACGCAAGGACCTACTTGGTCATATTCAGGGCGATGTTACAACGCTATACAGTCATGTCGAGGTACAGGAGTTGTGGAGGGGTCTGGAGCTGCTCTGCGAGAATCCAAATGGAGCGGATATTTTGCGATTCCCCGCAAAATCCCCACAAAGGAACAACAAGCGACAAGGAGGATTGATCTAAGTCATTGAAAAGTATGGTAGCTACGGGTGGACTTGAACCACCGACCCCAGCATTATGAATGCAGTCCTGTCTCAGTAGATCAATTGTTTTTGCGTGGCGTTAAGCGTAACTAATTGTTTTTCTTAACTTATTGAAGAGACAAAAGGTTAACCGATTAACAACGATTAAGCACGATTTGCTCGGTCACGGTCTCAACGTGGACACCAATCCATAAGATTTTTGCGGCGCATACGCCGCGGTTTTGTCCTGTCTCAACGACCATCGAATTAGAATTCTCATATCAGCCTCAGTATTAAAATGCACATGCCAAAATCTTGCACGCGTGCAAGATTTATCTGGTTGTCGATCATGACGGGCACGGGCAGCGATGGACGTCGGATAGTCGCTAGCTTACGGGGCTGTTCTAGGCACTTTTTCAGTAGCTCCAACTGGGCTGGATTGTTGGGTGTTTCTCGCCGCGAAATAGTGATCGATAGTACCCCAGCTGTTATCTTTGCCACGACCAAGTGCGGACTCTTCTTTGGTCGGTAAGAAACTGTAGTCCTGTTGCTTCATCTCGCCTCTCGCCATTGGGTCAATCCGCTGGGAAAACTCTATTGCGCAATCGCCAGGCTTAAAAGGAGAGCCTTAAAATGCCTAGTACTGAGCACGAAGAAATAGTCGCCATGATAAGTGGAGGCCTAGGTCTGGAAGAGTTGTCCGTTGAGGAACAGCGAGCTGCTATGGAAGGCTCAGCAGGCATGTTTCCAGTGGAGGCAGACGTTGTCATCACTGAGGTTGATGCAGGCGGGGTGCCAGCAGACTGGGTCACAGTCGATGGTGTAAGCAATGCTGAGCGGGTTGTCCTGTATTTCCATGGTGGCGCATACGTTTTGGGTTCCAGAAACACCCATCGTGGACTTGCCAGTCGTATTGCTCGAGCGGCACAAGCACGAGTGCTTTTGCCAGAATATCGATTAGCGCCGGAACAACCATTTCCTGCTGCGGTTGAGGATGCCATGGCGTGTTGGCGTTGGTTGGTCGAAGAAGGAAATTCCCCGCAACACATGGCCGTCGCGGGCGATTCCGCAGGTGGGGGGTTAGCACTAGCTACGCTGTTAGCATTGAAAACTGCCGGTGCAGATCTGCCTGCCTGCGCTGTTGGGCTATCACCCTGGATTGATCTAGAGGGGACAGGGCCAACCGCTGAACCGGGTGCGGTAGATGATCCAATGCTGACTCCTGATGGCCTGCGTACAAGTGGTATGCAATACGCCGCCGCCGATTTACACAACCCACTGGCTGCGCCATTGCATGGTGACCCGCAGGGTCTTCCTCCGCTGTTACTCCAAGTGGGTACCAGAGAGATTCTTTTGTCCGATAGCACTCGCTTCGCTGAAAAAGCTGAAGCTGCTGGCGTGGAGGTTACCCTCGAAATCGAGGAAGGGCTGATCCATGTATGGCAGATGTTACCGGGTGTTCCGGAGGCAGAAAGTGCAATCGAACGCATTGGCACGTTTATACAACGCAGATGCTGTTGATTGTGCATCAGCTTGATCACATCGAAATGGTAGTGACTTTAAGCCCATCGGAGCGGTAATTTTTTCATGGTGCGTAGTTGGCCACTTTCGTACTCGAGCTGGGCATCCGATTCTAGATAAACGTCTGGAATGCGCTTAAGGAATTCCTCTACGGCCACGCGAATTTCCAGTCGTGCTAGGTGCTCGCCGATGCACCGGTGCGGTCCAATGCCAAAGGCAGTGTGGACAACTTCGGCTCGTTCAACATCAAATTCACGCGGGTTGCTGCAAACATCTGGGTCGCGTGATGCGGCGGCGAAGTTGAGCGCTACGCGTTCACCGGCCGCGATTTTCATACCATTGATCTCTACATCGTTGCGTACAGTACGCGCGGCCATCACGACTGGGGCATAGAGCCGCACCGTTTCTTCAACCGCTGTGTGCATGCGCGCAGGATCGCTTACGACGGCCGCTCGTACGGAAGGCCGACGGGCCATCTCATACATAGCGCCGGACATCGCATGGGTCGTAGTAGCCAGCCCACCAAACACCACATCTAGAGCCGTGTGTACTTTGTCTTCCCAAGGACAAGTTGAACCATCACGTTTGACTCCTGCGAGTATCACATCAACTAAATCGCCTTTAGGCGCCTCGTTTTGTCGACCCTTTAAAAACAACTCAAGGTATTCTTGAACTCGACCGAAGGCGGCGGCACGCTCTTCTACTGGACCAAATGAGTAACTGTCGATATCTGCGAAGAGCTGCGGTAAGTCCACCACGGGTACCGGCAATATATGACGAAACAGAATTAGCCCAGGTAACTTGGCAGCGAAATCCGCAACAAATTCGCAGCATCCACTATCGGCGAAGCCTTCTATCAATTCCTTAGCGTAGTTGCGGGCGTGATTCTCTAGCTGGGTCACCGCCTTGGCATTGAAGTACGGGTTCAATACCTTTCGCCACGCAGTGTGATACGGCGGATCTAAATCTTCCGGGAGAATCGGGATGTTGCCTTCCGGTGGGTCCATCATCCAACCGTCGGCGCTACTAAAAGTGCGCCAATCTTGTCCGATCTTGCGTACATCCTGGTATCGGTTGAAGACATGATATCCAGGGCCAACTTGGCTACGAGCAACTGGACATTCGGTGACTAGGTGTTCAAGGGCGTCCTCGAAACGCGTTACGAAAGCCTCGTCCTCGATGTTGAAGGCGGTGTGTAGATGCTCAAATTCCGTTGCCATTGTGTGCCTCCTAGCTAGATAGATGGGGAAAGATGGGGTCAGAGCCAAGTGCCAGAGTGAAGCGCCCGCTAGGGTTACCCGTGAACTTGGTGTGACCGGGGCGTTTCACTCTGGCACTTGGCTCTGACCCCACTCACTTCAAAATCTGTTGAATGCGACTTGGTGAAAGTCCCCAGTTTTCAGCTAGCTTCGCCTGACTTTGTTCCGCTTGATGCTGACCAGCAATGTAGGCGGGAGGGGTTGGCGATTTTGGGTGAGAGCGGCTAAATCGTGGCACGGGCGCAGGTTGAGGTACCCCATCGACTTCGATGTACGTGCCGCGCGCGGTGTTGTGTGGATGTTCAAGGGCTTCGGGAATTGAGAGTACAGGTGCAAAACAGCTGTCTGTACCCTGCATGATTTCGATCCATTGTGTTTGTGTTTTGGATTTAAAGATTTGTTCGAATTGAACACGAAGCGCAGGCCAATGCTGTCTATCGTTTTGCTTAGGCAGATCGCTGGATTCGAGCCCCATCAGCAAAATAAGCTCTGCATAGAATTTTTGCTCCGCCGCAGCTACGGTAATGAACTTACCATCAAGAGTCTCGTAGACACCGTAGTACGGGGCGCTGCCATCGAGAACGTTCTCACCACGTTCATCACTCCATAGATTGCTGGCTCTCAGCGAGTGAATGTAGGTCATAATTGACGACACGCCGTCGACCATGGAGGCATCAACCACTTGGCCTTTACCTGAAGTTTTGGCTTCTATAACACCGGCTAAAATACCCAACGCCAGCAACATACCTCCGCCAGCAAAATCGCCAAGCAGATTGAGCGGAATTGGTGGAATGCTTTCTTTGGTGCCCATTGAATGCAGGGCCCCTGTTATCGCGAGGTAGTTCAAATCGTGACCAGCGGCTTGCGCAAGCGGCCCATCCTGACCCCAGCCAGTGATTCGTCCGTAGACCAGTTTCGGATTTTGAGCGAAGCACTCATCGGGGCCGAGCCCTAACTTCTCCATTACACCCGGTCGATAGCCTTCGATTAAGGCGTCAGCCTTGGAGATTAACTCTATTAGCGTGGATTTTCCTTCTGCAGACTTGACGTCTATTGGCAAAGTCATTCGATTGCGATTCAAGATGTTGGCTGACAATCCAACGTTGGCCTCCAGTGGGGTTGGCCGATCGATACGTATAACATCCGCGCCTAAGTCAGCTAGCAACATGGCAGCGTACGGGCCCGGTGCCAAGCCAGCCATTTCTACAACTTTAATGCCGTCAAGTGGTCCCATATTAGTACTCGTGTTGTTTCATTTTTTTCATAGATATCGGCTTCGAGGTTGCACAACAGGCACGCTGGAGTTATCAGGCCTAACAACTGCTAGGCGACCACCTTACTCGTCCGCAAATTTGCAATGGTTGCGTCATCAAAGCCGCCAGCGACTAGTACAGCATCAGTATGTTGTCCCAGCTTGGCCACGAAAGCTCCGGCGTTCAGATCCATAGTGTCGGCTCTAAACGGCGCGCTAACTACAGTGAACGCACCAACGCTGTCGTTTAGGCTGGCGAAGCTGCCACGATCTATTAAATGTTGGTCTTCAAGGGTTTGCGCAGCGGTTCGGAAACGCGCACAGGGCAGACCGCTGTCTTGCATGTGGTTGACAACCGCTGCAACGGTTCGTGATGCCGTCCAATCTGCTAGGGCTTGGAGAATATCGGTTCGGTTGTCGAGCAACGAGGGAAAGGTTTTGAAACGCGGATCCTGCAGCAGCTCTGTTTCGCCTATTGCGCTCAATAAGTCTAGATAGTTCTTGTGATTGACCAACGGGATGATCACATGCCCGTCTTTGCACAGAGCTGGATGGAAGACAGTTGATTTGATCTCTTCGTGCCACTGTGCTTCCTGGGTTTGTAATGCCACCATGGTTAACATGCTGTCCATCAGGCTGACATCCAAATGGGCGCCTTTACCGAAGCGCTCTTTCTGGATTATGGCCGTTTGAATAGCACCGAACGCATAGGTGGCAGCCAATATATCGGCAACCATGATGCCGCAGCTTAAGGGGCCTTCGGCTTGGGGTTGCGCTACTTGCTGCGCATGATCGTAGCCGCTGAGTGCGTGCAGCACGGGGGCATAAGCGGGTGCGGTGGCCATTGGGCCGGTTTGGCCGAAGCCAGACACGGAGCAATAAATAAGGTCTTCTCGTTCACCTCTAACCGATGCGTAGTCCAAGCCTAGCTTCGCCATCACTCCGGGTCGAAAATTTTCGACCACAACATCGGCGGTTTCGATCAGCTTGCGCGCGATGTCCACGCCTTCTTCGCGTTTTAAATCTAAGCACATGTTTTTCTTGCCGCAGTTGAAGTGAGCATAGACTCGACTCTCACCGCCGGCCAGAGGTGGTGCGTAGCGCATCACATCGCCAGCCCCGGGGCTCTCTATTTTGATGACCTCTGCTCCGCAATCCGCGAGCAACCGGGTACACCATGGACCGGCCACCACGGAAGTGAAGTCAATGATTCGGTAGCCGGATAGTGGTTTTTGGGTCATGGAGTTTGTGTCCGTCAGTCTTTTTGAAAAGAGAGTTCAACCATCTTCTGCCAACGCTTGAGCACGCGGCGCAGCTGTTGGTCATCTGGGCGAATCATGGCTCGAATGGCAAAGCCTCGAACCAAGCTGGATGTCATGGCGATCAGATCTTCTGCGTCAGCATCTGACCAGCCTTGCTTGTCGAGATGGGCACGCCATTCGTTTTCCGCAAATCCACGGAAGTCTCGGTGCGCATTTGCAATAAAACGGCGCATCTCTTTGTTGCCGACACTGCCTTTGGTGATATCCATGGCCACGTCAAAGCTTGCGGAGAAGTAGTAGTCGCGGCTGTCTTCCGCAATCGCCATCACGATGTTTTTAGTGGCTTTGTACTTCGCCAAATTTTCATCTGCTAGGTGTCGTGCTTTGTCGATGGCGTAGTCGATAACCGCTTTGGTCATATCGTCTTTGGTGGGGAAGTGGTGGAGTTGACCACCTTGGGAAACCCCGGCATGTTTGGCTACTGAGGCGACTCGAAAGTTCGCGTAACCTTGATCTCTGATTAGTTCAAAAGCCGCGCAGGCTAGCTTTTCTTGGGTGGTGGCGGAACGTTCTTCTTGGGTCCGACGACGTGGTGCACTAGCTGCCACTTGGCCTCCTTAATAAAACAAACGGTTTACATAGCAGAGTATTTAGCATTTAATCGCATCTTACAAGGCGTTTATACGGAATGTATAAGGCCTGAGAAGCCTATAAATCCGGGCCAAAGGGCCCAATTACTGGGGACTTGCCATGTCGACTGCTCCGTCATCTGGGATACCACTTACCACCATCAATGAGCCCTATGTTGCTGAAGATATTGATCGCGGTACTTTTTTGGTGAATCGGCGGGCGTTTGTTGATCCAAACGTCTTGTCCACAGAACGCGATGTTATTTTCGATAAATGCTGGCTGTATCTAGGTCACGAGTCAGAGCTGGTGGGCAAAGGCGAGTTCCTGACACGCAAAGTCGGGGGCCGGGAACTAATCTTTGTTCGTGGTCAGGACAACGAGGCGCGCGCGTTTTTCAATACTTGCCCGCATCGAGGCGCCATGGTGTGCCGAGAAAAGCAGGGTAATGGCAAGATGTTTCGGTGTTTCTACCACGCCTGGACCTTTGATCTCACTGGCAAGTTGATTCAACGGCCGGAAGGCGAGCGCTACAGCGAAGCAGCTCAAGCGGGAATGCACAACCTGGTGCCGGTAGCGAGGCTGGAGCAGTACCGTGGCTTGTATTTTGTGAACTTCGATGCAGATGCAGTAGATCTAGTGACCTATTTAGCGGGGGCTACCGAGTATATTGATCTGACCATCGATCAATCTGAAGTTGCCATGGAAATTGTCGGTGGCATGCAGGAATACGGTTTTCAAGCAAACTGGAAGCTGTTGGCGGAAAACAGTTTTGATAGTTATCACGGTCTGCCAACCCACTCGACCTACTTTGATTACGTGCAAGCGGCTGGCGGCCAACTCGGCGAGAGTCTTGGCATGAACAGTCAACCCCGCGATCTAGGTAACGGTCATGCGGTGATTGAATATTCGGCCCCTTGGGGTCGGCCGATTGCAAAGCCTGTGGCAGCATGGGGCAATGAAGGCGCTGCGGAATGCGCAGAAATTTTAAAACGGTTGGAAGAACGGTTCGGCAAAGAGCGAGCTGAACGTATCGCCTACAATAATTTCAACATGGTGGTTTTTCCGAATTTTGTGATCAACAACATTATGGCGATCACCTTCCGCACCTTCTTTCCGGAAGCACCGGATAAACAGCATGTTAAAGCATGGACCTTAGCACCAACGGACGAGTCCGCCGCGATGCGCGAACGCCGTTTGTACAATTTCCTAGAATTTTTGGGGCCAGGTGGGTTTGCCACGCCAGACGACTGTGAAGCGTTACGTTTATGTCAGCTGGGCTATCAAAATCTCTCAGCAGCAGGTTGGAACGATATCTCGAAAGGGATGGGGCAAGACCCGGTCATCTCTAATGATGAAGAGCAAATGCGAGTTTTCTGGCGTGAATGGGATCGTCGTATTGCCGGAGCCGTAGCGTGAGCTTGTCGGTCAATCGGATAGACGTTGAAGATTTTTTGTACGCCGAAGCTGCATTGTTGGATGCTTGGCAACTGAACGAATGGCTGGAGCTTTTCGAAGAAGGGGCAGCCTATTGGGTTCCTCCGGCAGGTTCGAACGATGAGGTGACGCCTGATACCACGCTGTTCTATGTTGCCGACGATTGGTTTCGCTTAACCGAGAGGGTAAAACGCTTGGGTAAGAAGAACGCCCATGTGGAATTTCCAAAAAGCCGCTGCCGCCATCTGGTGAGCAATGTACGTATCGTTGCAGGCGACGATGATTCCTTCGAGGTCGCTTCCAACTTTGTCACTTATCGATCCAAAGGTGGTATTACCGAAACCTACTTGGGTCATCATCGGTATCAGTTGAAGGTTAACGACGGTTCCATACGCATAACACACAAAACCTCGTTTTTAGACACCGACAACATCAATGAGCAAGGCAAAGTCAGCATCATCATTTAAGGCAGTCCTATCATGCAGGGATTAAAGGGTAAAACGGCCATCGTCACCGGCGCTGCTTCGCCTATTGGCACGGCGATTAGCGAAAGCTTGTCCGCAAACGGTGTGCAACTGATGCTCGCTGACTTGGACGGTGATCGCGTAACAGCATTAGCCGATCGGTTGGGGGCCATTTTTGTGGTCGGTGACCTAAGCGATGAGGCTACCGTGCGGGGGATGGTTCAAAAAACCATCGATCAGTACAAAGGTTTAGACATTTTGGTGAATAACGCCGGAGGTGGCGTAATACGGCCATTTTTAGAGCATGACGCCGCGTCACTGCGCACCACCATGGACCGAAATTTGTGGACCACCATCTGGGCTTGCCACGCCGCTCTTCCACAGATGGTTGAGCAAGGCTTTGGGCGCATAGTGAATGTTGGTGCAGACTCTGTGCGCAACGGTCTGTGGGATCACGCCGGCTACAATGCCGCAAAAGGTGGGGTGCACGGTTTGACCTCAGGTTTGGCGCGCGAGTTCGCCCAAAGTGGTGTGACTGTTAATACGGTAGCGCCATGTATGGTAGCAACCCCCATGGTCAAAGCGGCTGCCGCACAAGGCAATCCGCTCATCAAGAAATTCACGGATGTCATCCCGCTGGGTCGCCCGGCCGAGTGTGATGAGGTGGCGTCTATGGTTGCCTATCTTGCTAGCGAAGAAGCGTCTTTTGTCACCGGTCAAGTGATCAGTGTCAACGGCGGTTCGACCATGCTCTAAGGTGGTGAAGAATAGTGGGTAGCATTACTTTTATTGGTCCGGACGGTGAAGAGCAAGAGCTCGAAGCGCAGCCCGGTATTAGCGTTATGCAAATCGCCACCAGTAGCGCCGTAGACGGTATTGATGCTGAGTGTGGTGGGTCGTTGAGTTGCGCCACTTGTCACGTGTACGTACATGAAGACTGGTTTGCCAAGGTTGGAGCGCCGGGCGAAGTGGAGCAATCGATGTTGGAGTTCGCCGAAGAACCTGGTGCGACGTCAAGATTAAGTTGCCAGATCAAGTACACCGAAGACCTAGATGGCTTGGTCGTTACTATTCCTGAGAGTCAGTAGCGTGGACATCATTGATGTACATGCGCATGTGGTACCCGAGACATTTCCTGCCAATCCGGCGCCGAGCGCCGAATCACGCTGGCCTTGTATGTGTCATGGGGACAACCACACAGCACAAGTGATGATCTCGGATAAACCCTTTCGGGCAATCGATCATCGTTCTTGGGATGGCCAGAAACGCATTGAAGATATGGATGCTGCAGGCGTTGCTCGGCAAGCGTTAAGCCCTATGCCGGAGTTGCTGTCGTATTGGTACGAACCCTCCGTTGGGCTCGAAATGTGTAAGTGGATGAATCACACCATTGCTAATATGGTGGCTGATCGGCCAGCCCGTTTTTCTGGGCTCGGGATTGTACCGCTGCAGGATCCCGCGCTCGCCGCAGAATACCTAACGGACATTAAAAACGCGGGACTCAACGGCATAGAGATTGGCAGCAATATAAATAAAATTGTGTTGGGTGATGAGCGCTTCGAGGAATTTTATGCTGAGGCTAACCGCCTTGAGTTAGCAATCTTTGTCCATGCTTTGCATCCCATCGGTGCAGAGCGCCTGGCTGCAACGCCGGAACTGGTGCCGTTTTCCGCTTTTCCATTGGATACCGCCTTATCCGCGATGTCGCTGATTCGTGCCGGTGTCCCTGAGCGCTATCCCAATCTGCGTTTTGGTTTTAGCCATGGCGGTGGTGCAGTGGTGCCGCTGGCGCATCGATTAGGAAAAGGTGCGCAGGTAACCGATGGCTTTGGCGGCAGGATTAGCAAAGCCCCCGTGGATTACGCAAAAACTTTCTTCTACGACAATCT
>Ga0257126_1001809_pt1 | contig 14811 bp, 12 predicted proteins | sample SI060_120mmetaG_FD_190151 | JGI IMG/M metagenome (GOLD analysis project Ga0257126, IMG submission 190151) | Marine microbial communities from Saanich Inlet, British Columbia, Canada - SI060_120m | ecosystem: Environmental > Aquatic > Marine > Inlet | place: Canada: British Columbia | collected... | reverse complement strand
CTTCTAACAGTCGCGTAGCTGCGCGCGCATCCAGTCCATTAAGACTGGGCAGAAAGTTTTTTTGGAATGCTTGTTCGAATCGGTCCTCGCTTACTGTCGTGGTGCGTGCAGCAATCAATTGATCGCTGATCAAAGTTGTAGGGCTTTCAGGCAGCTGGCTGTATACTTCATCAGCGATAGCTTTAAATACAGGCCCCGCGACGATATTCCCGTAATATCCTTTGTAGTAATCGGGCTTGTTGATCACAACAATGCAGCTGTACTTAGGGTCGTTCGCGGGAAAATAGCCGGCGAATGAGCTTTGGTAGTCTTTCCCTCCACGCCAGTAATTCAACTGACAAGTACCTGTTTTACCTGCAACGGGTATACGCTCGTCGTAAATATTTTTGGCCGTTCCAGAATGCACCGCGCCTTCTAGCATGGCTTGGAGTTTATGCACGACCTCTTGAGAGCAAATCGCAGGGTTGAGAATGTCAGTTTCAAAGTCCTCTACGATTCGTCCGTGGTCCATGATTCGTTCAACAATCTGAGGTTTAACCATGGTACCGTTATTCGCCACTGCATTGTAAATGGTCAATAATTGGAGCGGTGTGAATTCAACGCCGTAACCGTAGGCCATCCATGGGAGTGAAAGGCCAGACCAACGGTCGTCACTTGGTTTTGGAATGTTCGGTACACTTTCGCCTTTTATGGTAATGCCTGTAGTTTTGTGAAAACCGCGGCTGTAGAGAAAATCGACATAGTCGTCTGGATGCTGTTCGAAATGCTTCTGGACCAATTTTACAATCCCCGTATTCGAGCTGACCTCAAAAGCCCTGCGCAAGGAAATGGTTCCGTAACCGCCTTTTTTTGAATCACGGACTTTTTTGCCGTAGATGGTGACTTCGCCCTTTTCTGTATCGACGGGATCGCTCGTATCCGCTACGCCAGTCTCAAGCAAGGCCATAGCACTAAGAAGTTTAATGGTGGAGCCTGGTTCTGTGCGTTCCCAGACTGCGTAATTGCGCAGCTCACTGTAAACGCTGTCTTCATTACGCCCAAGGTTAGCCATGGCCACGATGCGTCCGGTAGCTACTTCCATGACCACTGCGGAACCATGATCTGCATCATATTTTTTCAATTGGGCAAGAAGGCTTTGCTGGGCAACGTCTTGAATGCGTGTATCAATGGTGGTAAATAAATCGAAACCGTCCAAAGGCTCTATGGCTTGTGGATCGTCAAGAGGCTTCCAGTCATTTCCTGTGATTTTTTGCATTAATCGGTTACCGGGTTTGCCCTGGAGGTAGTTGCTGTAATACCCCTCAAGACCAGCCTGTGCGCCATCTTTATCGCGACCAATAGTTCTTGAGCGAACGTCCGTGGCCATTTGAATGCGTTCTAGTTTTTCTTGGATGATCATGCCACCCTGGAATACGCCGCGCGATAGGATTGGGTAGGATTTAATACGTTGCAGTTGGCTGTAGTTCAAATCTGCAGCTAAGGGAATGTAACGGTGTTTTTTCTCGCGTTCACTGCGCAGGTAGCGCTCCCATTGTGCCGCATTGCGCCTTGGATTTAGGAGGGCCAATTTTTCACTAAGTGCGGCAACATCTTTATCAAAAACCGTTTCGTCTACCGTAACGGCATCGAAATAGATGTTATAGACGGGCTTCGTTGTAGCAAGTGTTTTACCGTCTGCGCTGTAGATATCACCACGTTTAGCTTCGATAGGGCGACGTTCAATCACGCGTTCCTGACTTTGTGCACGGAGCTCTGGCCCCATGACCAACGAGACGTAGAATAATCGGACAAGGACGATCAGGAAGAACGCATAAACTACTGCGCTGATCCAAGTGATTCGTTTCTTTATTTGTCCAATTTCTATGCTCATTCTTCCACAACTATCTTGTTAGGGCGTTCCGTGGGCGCACTAAGGCCCAATTCTTTCGCTTTCCGCAATACTTTGCTTTCCAGCGAGAGGTCCGTTAATTTTTCTTTCGTTTCCGTGTATTCAGCTTCCAATTCCTGGCGTGCCTCACTCAGTTCTTCAATATCATGCACCTTGCGATCTGCGCTGTGGCTGGTGTAAATAGAGATCAATGCCAAAAAACTCAACCATGCAGCAAAAGGAAGCGCACGCAAAATGCCTTCATCGCTAATACGCAGCGTTGCACCAATTTTTGACGTTATTTTACTCCACTTACTCATCGCGTTTCCATTCGTGTTCTGAGCGTTCGGCGATGCGGAGCTTAGCGCTGGTGGCTCTAGGGTTTTCAGCGTTTTCAGCGGCGGAAGCAATCACCGGTTTTCTAGTGATGGCTTTGAACGGCAGTCGCTTTACGCCAAAAAAGTCCGATTCCGTCTGACCTGTGGCCTTGCCTTCTTTAATGAAGTTTTTAACCATGCGGTCTTCAAGGCTGTGGTAGCTCATCACGACCAGTCTTCCTCCTGGATTCAAAACGTCAATACATCCGTTCAGCAGGTCTTCCAAAACCTCGAGTTCCTTATTGACTTCCATGCGTAAGCCTTGGAATACTTGTGCCACATATTTGTGCCATCCGCCCCGCGGTGCAAGGGGTTCGCACAGTTCTCGGAGTTCTGCTGTAGTTTTTAAAGGCGCTTGAATACGCGCGAGAAGAAGCGCATGGACAAGCGGCTTGAGACTTTTTAGATCCGTATGTTTTCTGAATAAATCGTAAAGTGCTTGCTCTTCATAAGTGGCTAAAACCTCTTCTGCTGAAATACCGATCGCGGGATTCATACGCATATCCAATGGGCCGTCAAAGCGTATGGAAAAGCCGCGTGAACCTTGATCGAATTGGTGCGAGCTAACGCCGAGATCGGCAAGAATACCGTCTACATTTTTAGCACCGTGAAGTCGCAAGTGGTTCTTTATGTAGCGGAAATTTGCTGCGATAAAGACAAGGTTCGGATGGTCAGGAAGGTTGTTTTTAGCGTCGGGATCCTGATCGAACGCGTAAAGGGTACCGGTCGTTAATTGGTCTAAAATGGCCTTACTGTGACCCCCGCCGCCAAAGGTCACGTCCACATACGACCCGCTGGGATCGATGCGCAAACCTTCAAGGCATTCCGTTAAGAGAACTGGATCATGGTAGCTCATTCTGACTTGGATTTATTCCGCCCATTACTTCTTCAGCGAGCAATCCAAAGTCATCACTATCCACATTTACGGCGTTTTCGTACGCGCCCTTATCCCAAATCTCGATAATACCGCTATGGGCACTAAGTACGATTTGTCTGCTAAGGTTGGCAAATGCCTTCAAGTCTGGGCTAATCCCTACCCTTGATGCACCGTCCAATTCTACAAGCTTTACGCCTGCCGTAAAAAGTCGAATGAAATCATTGTGTTTTTTGACAAAACGGTTCAAGGTATTCACCTTGTTCATGACCGCATTCCACTCTTGCATGGGATACAACTCTAAACAACTGTTAAACACGCTTCTTTTGAGCACGAACGCGTCATGCATCTCCGGCGCCAGCTGCTTCTTCAGCGCTGCCGGGAGACTGATGCGACCCTTCGCATCCATCTTGCATTCGTGTACTCCGATGAGGTTTAACATGTGTTTTGACTGCTCTCTTACAAAAGTAGAATTCTTGTCCCACGATTTCCCACAAACATACACATTGTGGATAACTTTTGAAGCTATAAACTCAAAACTTCGCTATAAGCCATGTGTAGAGCGGTGGGAAGAAGTGGGAAGAAGTGAAAACTGAGTGTGAATAAGATTGTGAATAGCGTTTGTTAAGGTGCCTCGATAAATTGGCCTAACTTTGCACTAATCCTAGGAACTATGAAGATTAACAGTGCTGAATTCGTAAAATCATCTACAGAACTCAAAGAGTGTCCTGCACCTACCAAAAATGAATTTGCCTTCATCGGGCGGTCAAATGTTGGCAAGAGCTCGTTGATCAATATGTTGATGCAGCGCAAAGACTTAGCGAAGACTTCTGGACGACCTGGAAAAACCCAATTAATCAATCACTTTGAGGTGAACGAAGATTGGTACCTCGTAGATCTACCAGGATACGGTTATGCGAAAACCTCAAAGAAGAATCGCGCCATTTTCCAGGAGATGATCACAAACTATATTAAGAAACGCGACAACTTAATCAACACGTTCGTCTTGATTGATTGTCGTCACGATCCACAGAAAATAGATCTGGAATTTATGGAGTGGTGTGGTATGGAAGGCATACCCTTTTCGATCGTCTTTACAAAGATTGACAAACTAGGCTCATCCGCATTAATGAAGCAGGTTGCCCAGTACAAGAAAAAACTCTTATTGCAATGGGAAGCTTTGCCACCAGTATTCATGACCTCGGCTGAAGGCCGCACAGGTAGAGAAGAGTTATTGCTTTACATAGATACTGTGCACCAAAGTATTTCTCCAAGTATGTATATAAAGGATAATTAAGCTGTTTAACAAAAGGGACCACCTCACTCTTTTTATACCTTGTTTCCAAAATTGAAGCGACTATTAATTAGTAGCTTTAATTTGTAACTCAATCTCGCAGCTCATGAGCTTGTTTGGGATGCCTGAGCGCTGTTATCGGTAATGCGCACATTCATTAAATTTCCAAAAGACAAATGGAATACCACATCGCGGAAGAACTGGACAGAGAAGTACTTTTCCAAAAGTTAAAAACTCCGAAAGAGCTATTAATTAAACCCTCTCTAGACAAACTCCTAAAGTATATGTTGATAGATTGGTTTGTAGTAATTGTTTGTTGGCTGTCGTTAACGATTGTGAATAATGCCCTGTATCCTATAGTTGCATTGATCATTGCGAGCAGATTCCATTCATTCGGTGTTATTTTACATGATTTGACTCATATGCCGCTTAAAAAAAAGACCATAAAAATTAGAATTATTGAAGTATTTACAGGTTATCCTATTGCTACGACCTTAAATGCTATGCGCTATCACCATTTACGTCATCATAAAGACAGCTGTATGGTAACCGATCCTTATTTAAAGCCAATTTCATCAAATTACTCGCTAGCGCTCTTAGTTAACGTTTTAAAGTCTTCTTTTCTAATTCCTTTTTGGCTGATACGCTCTGTTTACGGGGTTATCGCCTTTTGTATTCCGTTTCTAAGGCAGTCTTATGCTATCGTTTTTTTACAAGATAAATCAGGCAAAAACGTAACTAGAAGTAAAGAGGTGACGCAATGTGCAAAAGAAGATATTTTTCAATTTCTATTTTTCACGGGAGTTTTTACAGGTGTACTATATTTTTTGAGTTTTACGACTTTGCTATTCTATTATATCGTTCCGGCTTTAATAACCGGTTGCTTTTCGGGTTATCGCGTTTTCAAAGAGCACCGATATACAGAACCAGTGAATGATCGTAAAATGGATACAATAATTGAAACTACAACAGATCATAATCTAACCGGAATAACTCGGTTTTTTTTGGCGCCACGGAATATCGGTTATCATACCGTGCACCATCTTCATCCGCAGGTGGCTTGGTATGCTTTACCTGAGTTACGTAAATGGTATTTGCAAAATCATCCGAATATTTACGAAGTATGAATTAGCTTACATCTTTTTACTGGATGATAGAAAAGGGGCATAAAAAAGATTTTTTTCAAAATCATACTTCTGATAAATACAACTGGAAACAATTTTAAAGGAGAAATAATACGAAACTTCCCGTACTGTTTAATTAAAGATTCTGAAGTCTGTATCCCCGTTTTACATTTCTAATTATAACTAGCCGTCGTCTTTTTTATTATCTTAATATAGTGGTAGATGGTATGTTATCAATGTCACTAACTAGGGTTTGAGTCCATACAATTTGGACTTTTCATCATTATTTGATTTTTAGACTAATTATGGGTAACAAAAATTTAAGTAGAGATATTTTTAAAGGCAAGAATACCTTAATTAATACGGTTGTTGTCATACTTCAACTTTGCTTGTGGTTTAGTCTAATAACACTATTGCATCAAGATTTTAATCTTTTGATTAAAATTCCAGCTTTACTGCTTTTCTGTCTTGTTATGCAAGGAGTCTTTTCCATGATTCATGAATGTATGCATGGAATTGGATTCAAGAATTCTAAAATGAATTGGTTTATGGGTTGGTTAACGTCTACCCTGTTCGGATGCGTTTTTACTTTACCCTGCGTATACCACAATGGTCATCATGTAAGGAATAGATCGCGACCTGAATTAGGAGAATTTATTTTTCCGGATGAGTCTGCATTAAAGAAAATTGCCACCTACTATCTCGCTATTTTAGGCGGGTTATGGCTTCAGACATTTATTGCTTCGGTACTCTTGCCATTTTTTCCTCTAGAGATTAGCCGTTTTTTGGCACGGCGTGAAACGAATAACACTTATTTCAGAATGTTTGAAGAATTTAAGCTAAGAGACTGGAACTTTATGCGCTTAGAATTATTCATGTCAGCGCTTTTTTGGATCGTAGTCTCGTATTTGGCAAATTGGGATTGGGCAGTCTTGGCGGTTTGTTACGGCGCCTTTGCGTTCACTTGGTCTTCTTTGCAATGGATTTACCACGTTGGAAGTCCGTTACATCCTATTGAAGGAGGCTGGAATCTCCGATTACCAAGTTGGATTAGATTATTATTTCTAAATTTTAATTACAACCTAACACACCATCGTCACCCTACGGCTCCCTGGTACGACTTACATAAGATTTCTCACCAGAAAGAAACTCAACCCTTATGGTACCGTTATTTACGAATTTTCCTGCCTCCAAAGCCATTGCCAAAAGATGGTGTAGTTATTGAAAAAACATATTTCTGATCAGATGCGAGCTGCTTCTACGTAATAATTAGGAATCTCCAAGGCTTTGCTTGAGTAATCAAATGATACTGAATAGAGATTTCCATGTACTACGCGTTTTTTAAAGTCGTCAAAAACAGTGCTCAGCGCATCGTTTTTATCGAGCCCGCACAAGAAATAACGGAACTCTTTTCGATAATACTCGTTATAAATGAAGTCAACAATCGCTTTGAAAACTTTTGGATCATTATTCTTGGTTAAGATGGTATGGAGCGTGAAGTAATTTAACGATTCACCCGCCTTGGGTAAATTGAACCCTTTCGAAATCTTTGCTATAATATTTATTATTGGCCGTAAAATCTTCAAGTAATGACTGTAGCCGCTGACTGTAGTTTGTTTAAACCCACGTTGATCCCAGACGCCAGTAATGCCAATAATTACGCCGTTCTCAATAGCTAGATAGTAATCGCTTATAGCTAGACCATGATAGTAATTGGAGTGTAAGTGACTAAAATCATAGGATGGGTACAGCTGCTTCTTAGTTGCCTCTTGATTAAAAAATAATTGCATTGCTCCTACGTCGCTAGTATTGGCCCGGCGAATTAACAGTTTAGATTTACTAATTGATCTATAATTATCTAATGAAATCATATATGAACAGTAATTGCCACGCAAACTGAATTTTGGAAGAGAAGCCTTCGTGAGCAGGGCATTATTATCAACGGATGCTTGATTGACCTTGGTAATCATATCGGTCATAATGTTGTTTTCTGAAAAAACAACAGCAAAAGCGAATTCATTATCCACAAGAATATGCCTCTTAATGTATCGTGTGATTTGGACTAATAAAAGCGACTTTTGGAATTCCGGACTAATTCGTAAGTCAGATAAATATCGAACCATTTTAGGTTTCCCATCAAAATAAACAATGCTTTTGCCTACACTAAACAGTCCAATTATTTTGGATTTTTTACGACAAACGAAAAGTTCAACTATTACATTTTGAATTCCAGCATTAGCAAAGCAATCTGGGTCAACGCCCATGGATATGGATATATCGCCAGCCATTGGGATTTTACATAATTCGCAAATACCTTTATTATCCGCCGGTCCGGCCTTGTCAATTACGATGTCGGTCATAATTTAAATGCCTAGGAGTGGTTCTAGGCTATTTATCTTAAATAATACTGGAATTTTTAAATCACCATCTTTAATTCCTAAACTGCTTGTGTAGAAATTAAATAATCGGTGTTTGAAGCCGCTTTCCAAAACATGAATCTCAATAGGCATTAGTTGGTTTAAATCTATGGCTGTTTTATAGTGCGGATTACTCATAAGCATACTTTGTACATTTTCCTTAACGTCGCCTAAAGCTTGATATATTTCATTTTCAAAAGTAATAGCTGGCTCTATATAGATACGGTAATTCCTTTGATTAGAATGGTTGATAACGGGGTATAAAAACGCTAGTTCAATTTTTACTGACAGGTCTTTCAAGGCGCTATTGAGTGTTTTGTTAACTTGAAATTCAGATAATTTCTCACCAACTAAATCTGATGAATTGTGTTTTCTTCCAATAAATTTAAAAGTAGGTGCATCTCCATAGCATCCATCAACTTCAATTAAGTCTCCAGTGGCATATCGATATAAACCACCACTCGTGGTGATTATAGGCTCGTAGATCTCATTGATATTTAGCTCGTGGGCCAATAATACTTTCCCGTTATGTAAAGTTCGAAATTCATAAAAATGTGATTGAACGCACAAGACTGGCGATTTACCCTTTAGGATAGGAACCGAACAAATTCCCTCAGTTGATAGTAGACCTTTACCTTGAATGTATACGTTCCCAATAATAGCTTGAACTTGAGCAACCCATAGAGATGATTGAGCATCACACCAACAGCTTATGACTGCTAAATTGGGCCACAAATCTTTCCATGAATGATACGCATACATAACCTTCTCCAAATAGATGAGCCGACTGTTTTCCGAGCTGTATTTTGATTTGAGAGAGGAAATCAATTCCTCTTTATGTGTTACCAAAAATTGATTCAATTCAAGGAAAAAAGTTGGACTCCAAACAGATATAAATGAAAGATTATCGTTCATCAGTAGATATTCAAAGGTCTTGAAATAGAAACTCTCCGAATGTAATTCTTGTTTTAAATCCGATGGCACAGCCAGTATTTTCGATAATAAGTATTTCGTGATTGGATTGAAATATTCGGTATCATCTTGAATACCAATTGGAATTCCAGATGAAGTCATTTTCTTATCCTTTAAAGGAGGACTAATAGACCAATAAGAACTTCCAATAAATGCACTCTTATAGTTTGAATGTAAGGCCTTCATCCAAGGCCCAACTCCCTGTTGTATTTCTTTTTTGAGTGACTTCGTGTATGGTATTAGTTTCGAAAAGGAAGAGGTTCCGGATGTCTCTTCAAATAAAACTACTTTTTCCCGAGTTAATATATTGTTTTCCCCGTTTTTTATCTTTTCAATCCAAGGGGCAATATCGCTGTAATCTTGAATTGGGATGTTTTCTCTAAAACTATCGTAATCTTGGATTTCATGGAATTTATGCAGAATTCCAAATTGTGTGTTTTTATTCTTTGAAACGTAGTTGTCTAACTTTTTCTGTTGCTTGCGAATGAGCTTAAAGCAGTTTTTATGAAACCTCTTTGATTCTCGGGATTGTAATAGAATCCAAATAGTATTTGCTGTTCTTGCGCTAATTATGTTCAAAAAAGTAAAGGATTATTCATTCCGTCGATAACAATACTTTTTGCGAAGCGTCTCATATTATCTACTTTCAATTCTGCCATGCAAGTTAGTTCATCACCTTTTTCAAAGCCGGGATTACGTTCAAGGAAAAAACTAATATGCGCATTACTTTTTACTTTTTTAAAAGTTGTTTCAGAATGTATTTTTTTTAACTCACCGTGACTCTTTTTGAATGCGATAACTTTTTTTGATGGGTCCCAACTTTCGCCGTACATAATATTGGCACATGCGTTTATGATCGGGAATAAGTCGCCTTCTTTATCCTTATCATAGGCTGGATAATATTTTTCAAAAAATAGAGGTAAATACATGTATGTTCTATGTCCTTTTGAAAGTAAAAACCAGTACCATTTCTTTTCTGGTGAACCAGCAATTAATCCTCCAACAGTTTTGCACCACCCTTTGACTAATTCTTGACTACCCCAATATTCAGGTGAGATAATAGTATCTCCAGAAAATAGAATGTTGTATTCTAGTGTCCCTGTTTCACAGGGGTTAATAGCATAAGTCGTGAACCCTTGTATTACATTATTGGTATCTTTCAAAACCCCAATAAATTGTTTGTTTTCCAGGTCCTTATCAAAGGAAATACGACTGATGGATGAATAGTTCTGTTCCATAATTAGAAACATTCTGCCAAGTGACGCTTGCGTTAAATCCTTCGTTAATATGTTAGTGTATCTTAATTTGGAGGTACTCATAGTTGTTACAAAAGGACTAATTAAATCCAGAATTCTGCACTTTTAGTAGTCGGTTTAGGTTTTTCACCCTTTTCGCCAGATTTGGCGAAATTTCTTAAGGACTCAATATATATATGCAGTAAGTCCGCCTGTGTTGATTCAAAATGAGTCTCCTGGAAATGTTTAATATTTTTCCCTTGAGATTCCATAATTTGAACATCTTGATTTATTACCTTCTTTGTGTACCATGGGAGGAATAACCTTGCGAGGAAATTAAAATATCCAAATTTATAGGTAATAAGGGTATAAACGATTGAGGTATATTTAGATACTGGAGTGCATGTACTCGTAATGATGAATGCTTTTTCTTCCTTCCCAAAACTATAGTCCACTCTAGTTACATTTGGCATATAAAACTTATCCGTATGCTCCATTGGCAGACCTTTCGGGTTAATCAATCTGTCGAAAGCACTAATTGAGTCGTTATCCTGATCATAGCTAACTAAAACGCTGTTTTCAGTGAGCTGAACATTCATTGGCACCTTTATTTGCTTCCGATCTCGAAACCAACCTTTATGCACATAAATGGTATGAGGTACGTCCATGAAATTTTCAACAAGGTTGGTTACATCATTGTTAAACTCGGTCGTCATGTAATAATTATTCCAGCCGTTTGCCTTTTTAAAAGGCATGGGGAAAGGGTCTTTATCAGGAAGAATATCTCTTCCCATCCACACCCATATTAAGCCATAACGTTCTATTGTCGGAAACTTCTCTACTCTGTGGTTGGTAACTCTTTCCACATGAGGCCCTTCTGAAGGAACGTGAGAGCATTGTCCACTTTGTTCAAATGTCCAACCATGATAAGGACATACAATCTTACAATCTTTAATGCGACCTTCACTCAAAGGAGCGTTACGATGCGCACATCGGTCTAATAAAGCGGTTAGTTCATTATTAGATGACCTCCAAAGGACAATGGGAATATCAAATATTATTCGTTTAACAGGCTTAGTACTATTTACTTCTTTTGCAGTACCTGCAGCATACCAATAATTTTTCAGATGGCCTTCTTGTTCGATCATATTACAATGATAATACTATTTTTCAGTTGAAATCAAACCTGATTTTTCACCAAAGTAACGCGCGAAGTCACGCATGTCTGCTGCCAAGGCTGTATCTTCAGTAGCACGTTCATATCCGTCCGCCATTGAAATAAAGGTCTGGTGATACATGCGTTTCATGTCGTCCATGAGCATGTCCTTTGTCCATAAATCAATACGGAGGCATTCGGAATTTTTATCGTCCCAGACTCCCATCATCAGAGCTTTTGCTTGCTCATTAGATACGCCGCCGTCCGTAGCGTCCCATGTAATGGTTTCAGGAATTTTATTTTCGTCTAGTCCTACGGTGATTTTGATTTCGCTTTGTTTCTGTACAGCCATTACGGTTTGTATTGTGCGTCGCGTAAAAACTTCTGTGCGTCGCGGATTTTAATAATTTCTTTTAAACTCAATTCGCGGTGGTTTTCCGCATAACTCTTCACCAATTTATACCCGATATATCGAGCAACTCGACCCGGTATATCGCCGTCCATTGCAGTACCTAACTTTGAAAATGGTGCCGGTTCTGCGAGACGCTGCCGGACCATCATATCTGTGGAAAACAGCATTTTCTCACGTACCATGACCTCCCAAATGTTCGATTCGCTAGTCTCTAAAAAGGACCATTCCTCTGGGCGGTACCCTAATACTTCACTGGTTTCTATGCTGTATCCTGTAAGCGCTTCAGTAGCTAGAGCGATTTTGCCCTGGTAGACCATTTGTGCAACTAAGGTTGGGTCGTTAAAATTTTCTAAGGATAGGGTTGCTAATAAAGCGTGTGCATACGCCACAGGCAATTGGCTTTGGCGCAACAAATCTCTTTGGTATGCTGGAATGCCTTCATAGCCCGGATAGCCCGCACCTAGGAAATTATCCAAGCCTACAAAAGCATACTTTAAGTCGCCTTGCGCCGCTCCAGGGAAATAAAGACACGGTGTCTCCAGATCAATTCCGCTGATGTAAAAAAACAATTGGTCCGGCAATGGCAGTCCCAAGAGAGCATTAGCGCGTGCACTTATTGCCTGGAGGTCATTTGCGATTGCCGACTTGTCCATCAAGTTCTGGACGTTGCTGTAATGGTCGCGCAATGTAGGATTGGCGCGCTCTTGCTTCCAAAAATTTGGGATGGGATTGGATTCGAAAAAAGGATTGAAATAGGTGGCCAATTCTTTCATGTCGAGCGAATCCCCACCAAACAAAGCCTCGTCAAAATGCCGTACTTCCCAATCAAATCCTAAATCAGTTTCTGTGGCGTATAATGAACTTGGTCCCCCAAAACTTCGTTGAATAAAGAAACCAATAGCGACCAAGAGGGTCGCTGCGAAGAGGTATATTTGATAAGTGCCTTTCATGAGGGCAAAATTAAGGGGAAAGCAATGAAATTACAGGAAACGGCAGATCATATTACGAATTGGTTGAAAAGCTATGCAGATAACGCTGGCGTGAAGGGTTTTGTTGTAGGCGTTAGTGGCGGGATCGATTCCGCGCTCACCTCCACACTCTGTGCCCGCACGGGCCTCGAAGTACTTACCCTAGAAATGCCCATCCACCAGCATCCCGATCAAGCTTCGCGCGGTCAAGACCACCAGGCATGGCTTTCCGTCAACTTCCCAAATACACGTCACACCCAGGTTGACCTCACTCCAGTATACGACCACTTTGTCGCTGCAATGATTCCAGGCGGCGCGGACCACGAGCTCTCTCTGGCCAACTCCCGTGCGCGCCTGCGCATGTCCACACTCTATTACCATGGCCAAGCCAACGGTTTATTGGTTGCCGGTACGGGCAATAAAGTCGAAGATTTTGGGGTAGGCTTTTACACCAAATACGGCGATGGTGGGGTAGACCTGAGCCCCATTGCGGATTTATTGAAAACAGAAGTATTCGCATTGGCGCGTCATCTAGGTGTAGTCGATAGCATCTTGGATGCCAAACCCACGGACGGGCTGTGGGGCGATGATCGCACAGACGAAGACCAGTTGGGTGCCACTTATCCAGAATTAGAATGGGCCATGGCGCAACAGGAAGCCGGAAAATCCGCTTCAGACTTCTCGGGCCGCGAAGCCGAAGTCATGGCCATCTACATCAAATTTAATACAGCGAACAAGCACAAAATGTTGCCTATTCCGGTGTGTGCCATTCCATCGGAATTAGGGTAATTATTCCAAGGTTACTTCATCAACGAAGAAGTAGCTCGGGTACCCTGCACCGGGGTGCCAAAACATCAACTCGCCAGCATTTTCGAAGTGAATTCTGATTTTCGAAACGGGAATACTGCTGTTCGTTTCATAGGGTAACGAGAGACGAACCGGTTCTTCCTCAAAAAGTGCTCGGTACTCGAAATTAACGCTGCCAAGTGCCGTCCATTCTTCCTCATCTTGATAGCGCACTTCAACAGCTACACTGTTGGGCAAAGCAATCCAAGCGCGAATGTCTTTTAAGACGCCCACCGAAATAGAATGTACAGACTTAGGTTTTTCTAGGCTGATTTCTAGTACCGCATCTTCTCCTTGGATCCCAATCCAGTGGCCCTTGCGCCAATCGGTATCACCCTCTATGCCATCTACAGCTGCTCCTGCACCACCCGCAGTGTATTGAGCCGTCGGGCTTCCTTTTATCCAGCGAGCACTATAGTTGTCGTCTCTCTTAGTGAACACCGCCTTTGCGATGTGATTGCCGTATCCAAAATGTGGGGTGATTGCCGTAACAAAACCATTATCGAAGGCCGTGCCCATCCGTTCTCGACCCTTGCGGTCCTTTTTCCATTTCACGTTTTCATAGCGGTCATAGCGCCAAAGATCATAGCTGCCCGTGGGTATAACCTCCACGGGTGTCTCCCCAGAAAAGGTTCTGTTCACACGAATGATGGGTGCGGGAGGCGTAGGGTTATTTAAACTTGTAGTGTACCGTTGCGTAATCTTCCAGAGTCCTTCGTCTGTGCCACGTTCCACATCCCAAGTACCTCCTTCAAGTAGCTTTTGATGAGTGACGTAGCGCTTCTGTTTGTGGGCCAAAACTTCTTCACCCAGGTTGTAACTTGATAGATAAGGCCCCGTTCCTTTAGCTGCGATATCCAATGATTTTCCACTGTCCAATTCTAGGTGAATGGCGTCCCATTTGGGTGTACTCAGCTGGTAATGTGGCTGACCGGGTACCAATGGGTAGAGTCCCATAGAGGCCATCACGTACCAGGCACTCATCTGCCCACAATCTTCATTGCCACTCAATCCGTCTGGGGCATTTTGATATTGTGAGTTCAAAATTTCATTGACCCAATAGCTCGTTTTGCCCGGGTTGTTGGTAACATTGTAGAGGTAGGCAATGTGGTGTGAAGGTTCATTACCGTGTGCGTATTGACCGATCAGTCCTGTGATATCGGCCTGCGCTCTGCCCGTAGTTTCGCTTGGTGCGGTAAACAGCTCGTCAAGCAAATCCTCAAGCACATCGTGCCTGTTTTTAGTGACCATCGCTTGCTTTTTGCGCGG
>Ga0257126_1001801_pt1 | contig 14861 bp, 16 predicted proteins | sample SI060_120mmetaG_FD_190151 | JGI IMG/M metagenome (GOLD analysis project Ga0257126, IMG submission 190151) | Marine microbial communities from Saanich Inlet, British Columbia, Canada - SI060_120m | ecosystem: Environmental > Aquatic > Marine > Inlet | place: Canada: British Columbia | collected... | reverse complement strand
GAAGTGAGGTTGGTGAAGATGCGAAAAAACCATTTGAAGAAGCGTACGAAGCCGACAAGGTTCGTTATGCCGAAGAAATGGAATCGTATGCTCCACAACCAGCCGCGACCGAAGACTACGATGATTCCGAGACGCCAGATGGACCATCTGATTGGAATGGTCCCTTTGTATGGACATTTCTTACCAAGTGTGTGAAGGATGACGATGGTAAAGCCATTAAAATCCAAGATTTCGATGAAGCAGTTGAAAAAGCCAACGAACTCGAAGAATGTGGTGGTATCACGAAGACGACAACTGGTTATTCGCTTCGCCATGGCACAAAGGCTAAATCCAATCCTATGGGAAGCCGAAGTGGTATGGCATCTTGGTTGAAACCATCTACTAAGAAAGTAGTCGCGAAGAAAGAACCAGTCGAAAAGAAGGAACCAGTCGAAAAGAAGGAAAAAGTCACAAAGACGGAAACGAAAAAATCATTCAAGAAAAAGGAACCAGAACCAGAACCAGAATCAGAAGACGAGGAATTGGATGTTGAAGAAGTAGAAATCGATGGGAAAAAGTATTATAAGGACGAAAAAGGTATTGTGTATGAACCAGAAAGTGGAGATGAAGTAGGAGCGTTTGTAGATGGGGAATATGTAGCAAACTAAAAAAACCAAAAAAAGTAGAATAAAGAAGTATCATTAGGATATTTTTTTATTTCTAAATATAATACAATATAATTGTTTATCAATCTACTTTTCTTTCTTGTGTTTTTTTTTTATTTTTTTTCACTATAAACCCATCAGAATGAATATCTCTCCACATAGTAGTTGTAGTCCCACCACACGCGTTTTTCAGCATAATAGACCATGTTTCAATATCTTTTTGACTGTTTTGTTTTTTTCGGTCACTCCAATAATTACGACACCTTTGTATCATTTCATCTATTTGTTTTGCTTTTGTTTTTCTTGGACCTGTGTATGGGAAGGCTTTTAACATTTTGGTGGCAATGGATTTCCATGTCTTTCTCTTCATCTCGCGATATATGCCTAATGGACTAACACCACCACCAGTAATGAATTTAAGAAAAGCATCCCTTTTATCGTCTGTCCACCGCCATGATGTAATTACATTTTTTCTTTTTGTAGGGTTTCTTGGATTGCGAGCAGTTGTTGGAGAAAATATAGATTCGGGGGATGGAAAATATGTACCACCAACAGAATTGATTTGGTAGAATGATGCTGAAATTGACATTTTAGTAAAATGTTCTTAAACGTTGAAGAACAACTTTAATGTATTCAATTTTATTATATACATTTAGATTCTAAAATATATAGAATAAAATTGAATGTAGATGTAAATTACAGTACATTCAAATAAGTACCCAATAATGACTTTTACCGAACACGAACTTTCTCGTCTTCTTTCTGTGTGTAATGACGAAGGAAATGGTTTAATGGAAGTTATCAAATCAATGGGTTTTGTACAGAAAGACGATATGGAAAAAAAAAGAGACAAGTTCTTTCAAGATTTAGAAAAAAAAGACGATATAATCCATCACGGTTGGCTAAAGTCTAACCCTCTCAGTATACCTTCGTCTTGCTCCACCCCAAAACATCTTGAAATCCAAGAGTATTACTTTTCTATAGACGATGCTGTTAAAGCAGCATCCAAAAAAGGGTATGATATAATTATAAAGACTGAAAATGGATATTCTTTGAGAAATCTTTCTGATAGAGATAAATGGGCGCCTAAAGTCATATCTGTTTGGAAAAAAAAAATAGATATAAAAACACATGTTAAAGAGATGATAGTATCCAACGATATTACTAAACGCGATGATTTGGATGTTGTGTGTGGGGGAGTATATAACCCACAATTTATATTAGGTATGATAACTCAAAGTCTCAATATCAATGTGTGTGGTACAAATGGTGGTTGGTTGTGGTGTTTATCAAAAGATGAAAAAGATATAGTATTTGAATCTCTCCATACAAATGTACCTGGATTTGATAAGTATGAACCAGAACGTGCGCTCGTAAAAAAAAAAACAGTCAAGGAACCAGAACCAGAAGACGAGGAATTTGATGTTGAAGAAGTAGAAATCGATGGGAAAAAGTATTACAAGGACGAAAAGGGTAATTGTGTATGATCAAGAGAGTGGTGAAGAAGTAGGAGCGTTTGTAGATGGGGAATATGTAGAAAACTAAAATAAAAAATATATAATAATTACATAGACACACATTTTTTATTAATCTTTATTCCCACCCATTATTAAGTTCTTTTTCCAATTCCTTCCAAAATTCTAGGTTTGTTAATATATTAGTAACATTTACTAACCATCCATCATCATGTGAATACGCACACTTCCCAAATTGTTTTTGCGCCCTTGTAAGTAATGTTCCTGGACCATCAGCGACTGTTTGTGATGTGGCACTTCTAAGTATATATTTTTTTGTGTTTTTATTGTATAGAACATATTTAAACCATTGTGTGTTTGCTTCTCCCCAAAGTTGAACTATATCATAGTGTTCAAGTGCTTCGGTATTACATAGTAGACGATTTACCCATGTTGTTCTCATCGCCTTCCATCCTGGAATAACCTTCGCGGTTCTTCCTGACAGAGTGTCGATGTATTTGGTGTCGTCTATCATAGATATTGTTGCAGATAACTCATCATAGGAAACGCCATCTTTTATAGCCTTTGTTTTAGAACGTGGACCAGAAGAATATACTAGCCATAAACCAAACCCTTTCCACTTCCCTCTAGGGGAAGGAGATTTAATTACTAAACGTGGTGAAGTCATAGTTTGGAAAGTTAATGGTATATTAATTATAACAATATAAAGTTTATATTCAATTTTATTCTATAGATTTAGATTTCTATATTCTAGAAATAAAAAAATATCCTAATGATACTTCTTTATTCTACTTTATTTTTTTGGGTTAGTTTATTTGTTTTTTTGGTTTGAATACTTTTTTAGTCGCTTGGGTCCCGAAACCACGTCGTTGTATGACTGGACCACCACAGTCTTCGTGGAGAACGTGCTGCTCAAACACTTGGAGTTGTTCACGTGTTTCTTGATGAGCACATCGTTCGGTGTCGAGTGCCTCAATTTGCGATTGCTCTTTTCGAGCCATGGATGAGATGATCAATCCTTGGACACGAATCGCAGCATGGTTAATACCACGTTCGTCAATGCCTTTGATGATGAAGTATTGCGAACCATCGTCATCGCGGAAAGCACGAAGCATCGAAAGGTTGAATTCGGCTTTCAATGCTTTGGCAGTCGATCCACCTTTGCCAACGACAATGGCTCCATGGTTACCGAAGTATGGAATTTTTTGGGTGTAGAATTGTTGTGTAGACATAGTGAGAGATTGGTTTTGGAAAGAGAGATTGGTTTTTGGAAAGAGAGAAAGAGAAATTGGTTTTTGGAAAGAGAGATTGTTTTGGAAAGTTGTTGCTGTATGTGTTTGTTGTACTAATCACTATCATAAAAAATCTACATTCAATTTTTTTCTATAGAGTTTAGATTCTAAAACTGGCTTTCTAGATTCTAACTTTGGTTTCTAGATTCTAAACTGGCTTTCTAGTTTCTAACTTTGGTTTCTAGATTCTAAAACTGGCTTTCTAGATTCTAACATCTATAGAAGAAAATTGAATGTGGTTTTTTTCTGATAGTGATTAGTACAACAAACACATACAGCAACAACTTTCTAAAGCCAACTTTCCAAAAACTACTTTTCTAAGCCAACTTTCGAAACTACTTTCTAAACTACTTTCTAAAAAACCATGATGTCTATTGCCAACCAACTTTCCAACCTCGAAACCACCGAAGATGGTACTATGGTTTTGGTTCCAACTGAATTGATGGATTCTCTTCGTTCACTGCTTTCTAAGCCAAGGGGTAGAAAGGCCAAGAAGACGACGGATCCATTGAAGCCAAAGCGACCGATGAATCCATACATGCGATGGCTCAAAGAAAACCGTTCTACTATCAAGGAATCGCTTCCTGAAGATGCAAACGGACCAACTCATGTCTCGAAAGAAGCAGGATCACAATGGAACCTGATCGATGAAGATGTACGAAAACCATTTGAAGAAGCGTATGAAGCCGACAAGGTTCGTTATGCCGAAGAAATGGAATCGTATGCTCCACAACCAGCCGCGACCGAAGACTACGATGTTACCAAATTTGATTTTGCAGATGCTCCAATCGATTGGAATGGACCATTTGTATGGACCTTTCTGACCAAGTGTGTAAAGGATGACGATGGTAAAGCCATTAAAATCCAAGATTTCGATGAAGCCGTTTCAAAAGCCAACGAAATCGAAGAGTGTGGTGGTATCACAAAGACCTCAACCGGTTATTCGCTTCGCCATGGCACCAAGGCTAAATCCAATCCTGTTGGAAGCCGAAGTGGTATGGTATCTTGGTTGAAACCATCTACTAAGAAAGTACTCGAAAAGAAAGAACCAGTCGAAAAGAAAGAACCAGTCGCAAAGAAAGAACCAGTCGAAAAGAAAGAACCAGTCGCAAAGAAGGAAACGAAAAAATCATTCAAGAAGAAGGAACCAGAACCAGAACCAGAACCAGAACCAGAATCAGAAGACGAGGAATTGGATGTTGAAGAAGTAGAAATCGATGGGAAACAGTATTACAAGGACGAAAAGGGTATTGTGTATGATCAAGAAAGTGGAGATGAAGTAGGAGCGTTTGTAGATGGGAAATATGTAGCAAACTAAAAAACCAAAAAAAAGTAGAATAAAGAAGTATCAATAGGATATTTTTTTATTTTCTAGAATATAGAATCTATAGAATAAAATTGATTCTAAATTTTGTTGGCCTAGATTAGTACAACAAGACGTCTATTCCAACCAAATAAATTTCTATTTCCAACCAACATTGATGTCTATTACTCGACAACTTTACACCCTCGAAACCAACGAAGATGGAACCATGGTATTTGTCCCATTAGAATCTATCTATCTAGGTGGAAAGGCATCGAGGTGTAATCTCAACATTGGTCAGTTGGACGAAGAACTCGAAATTTTCGAAGAGAAAGACTTTATGAAAGAATTCGACGAAGAGGCATGTCGAGAAAAGTTTCGATCAGTCGCCGAAGACGATCAAGATCTCGAAGAAATGATTGCGACCAAGAAGAAAAAATTCGAGAAGAGTCAACGTGTGACGATAATCGAACAAGTGCGAGAAAAAGATGGGTCGGGGAGAAGACTCAAAATGATTGAAGTACTCGAAAAAGAAATCGAAGGGTGGTGTAAGGAGATTGCGCGTATAGAATCGGCAAGTCCAAGCGTTTATGGGAAGGTTTTGTCGAAACCGAAAGGCAAGTCTAGCGACGGCAGTTTCGGTTGCGGTTTTCGAGTGAGACTCAATAAAATACCAGCGGGTAAGGCCCTCGAGACTGGATGGAAGTGCGCGAAGTGTCCAAAATTTTATTGGGGTAAAGTGAAAGGTAAATCACACGAGAGGGGTTGTAAGGGCAAAAAGGATTTTGAGAAAAAGGATACGGAAGCGAATCGGTTGTTGTGGCGTCCGAGTTAATAAATAGAAACTCATTACATTATAGATGAACGACACTAAAGGTCTCCGCGTTAAAGATAAACTAGAATGTACTGACTGTTATCTCGTCTTAGATAGATGGGTAAAAGAATAAGGACGCAACCATAGTATGGTATATTAAAAAGAAAAAATATTTTTTGTTTTTATAGAAAACAAAGAAACCCCTAGAGGGGATCGAACCCTCAATCTTCTGATTAGAAGTCAGACGCCTTAGCCATTTGGCCATAGGGGCTTAATGATGTCATTTAACGACATATAACAAAAAAAGATGTTCATTTTTTTTTGGGGTATATTTAATGTCATACCATGACGAAACCCCTTGTGGGACTTGAACCCACGGCCCTCAGATTAAAAGTCTGATGCTCTACCGACTGAGCTAAAGGGGCTTAAAAGTGTCACCAGCAGGGTTCGAACCTACGCGGATTAAAATCCAATCGATCTTAAGTCGATCTCCTTAACCACTCGGACATAGTGACATGTGATATCATTTAACGTCTGATTCAACGACGTGTGCGACTAGTGGGGCTCGAACCCACGACCTCGGCATTATAAGTACCGCGCACTACCAACTGTGCTATAATCGCTAAGTTGACCTTATATGGGTTTCGATCCCATGACAATCATATTATTTGTTATGATGCTCTTCCACTGAGCTAATAAGGTAGTATGATGTCATTTATTGTCTGACTCAACGACAACGCTCCCAGAAGGACTTGAACCTTCGATCTTCCGATTACTAAGTTGTTTACACATAACAGTCGGACGCTTTAACCATCTAAGCCATGGGAGCAAATAGATTGATATCATTTAACGTCTGATTCAACGACGTGTGCGACTAGTGGGGCTCGAACCCACGACCTCGGCATTATAAGTACCGCGCACTACCAACTGTGCTATAATCGCTAATTTGACCTAATATAGGATTTGAACCTATATATTCAGTTTTAAAAGTACTGATACTCTAACCAATTGAGTTAATTAGGTTTGGGGATTGCTAGTAGGATTTGAACCTACGAATTCCAATAGGATAAACATGATTTAAGTATGTTCGCATTTAACCACTCTGCCATAGCAATTGATTGGTATCATTTTATGTCTGATCCAACGACAACGCTCCCAGAAGGACTTGAACCTTCGATCTTCCGATTAACAGTCGGACGCTTTAACCATCTAAGCCATGGGAGCAAATAGTGTCACCAGCAGGGTTCGAACCTACGCGGATTAAAATCCAATCGATCTTAAGTCGATCTCCTTAACCACTCGGACATAGTGACTTGCGATGTCATTTAATGTCTGACTCAACGACATATATATATAGTTAATAAGTTAATCTAAATTACTTGCTACTGTTAGGTGCTGCTCTAACCTGTCCACGCACATGATATCTAGTACCATTACATGATGTAGCGTTATAAGCATGAACATGAACTTTAGATGATGATGATGATGATGATGTATCTTTAGATGGCATATTGTATTTGTTGTTATATATTATATTGTTGTTATCTTCAAATCAATTTTATTTCATCATAATAAAATATTATATTTAAAAAAAAAAATAGGTATTACATTGTAAACAAATAAAAAAATATGTATCAATAAACGCAATATGTTTTTATTATAGGTGATATTTAAGTGTTTTTTGATGTTACTGGTTTTTTTGTCATTTGTGGGTTTTCCCCCCAAAGTCCTCCAATAAGAGATATTATAGCCATACTCATAGCAACCCATGCTGCAGTGTATAGTTCTTGTGATCTAGATGCGATTGAAAGAAGAAATGTACATGGTGGGCTAGATACTGTAAATATAGATGTAATCGCTCCCATAAAAGTATATGGTACACACCATGTCGCATATGTTTGGACTGTAATAAAGTGAACCATCAATAGAAGTACTGCTATACCAATAGATTTTCCTGCGGTTTTCATTCCAAGAATCATTTTGACTTACCTTTAGTTTTGAATTATTTAATTATTATATAATAATATTAATTCAATTTTTTTTATGTTCTAGAAAATAAAAAAATATCCTATTGATACTTCTTTATTCTACTTTTTTTTGGGGTTTTTAGTTTGCTACATATTCCCCATCTACAAACGCTCCTACTTCATCTCCACTTTCTTTATCATACACAATACCCTTTTCGTCTTTATAATACTTTTTCCCATCGAGTTCTACTTCTTCAACATCCAATTCCTCGTCTTCTGATTCTGGTTCTGGTTCTGGTTCCTTCTTCTTGAATGATTTTTTCGTTTCCTTCTTTGCGACTGGTTCTTCCGTTTCGACTGGTATTGTATTTTTCGTGGGTGAAGACAATTCATCTTCAGTATCGGCATCATAAATAGTATGTTGAGATGTTGATTTTACCCATGACGCCATACCACTTCTACTTCCAACATCATTCGGTCTTGGACAAGGTCCAACACGAAGCGAATAACCGGTTGAGGTCTTTGTGATACCACCACATTCTTCGATTTTATTTGCTGCTTCGACCGCTTCATCGAAATCTTGAAATTTTATGACTTTACCATCTTTATCTCTCACACACTTTTTGAGATACATCCACAATTCTGGTCCATTCCAATTGGGTGGTGCTTCTGCTATATCAGAATCATCGTAGTCTTCGGTCGCGGCTGGTTGTGGAGCATACGATTCCATTTCTTCGGCATAACGAACCTTGTCGGCTTCGTACGCTTCTTCAAATGGTTTTTTCGCATCTTCACCAACCTCACTTCGCCATTGTTCTCCCGCTGCTTTGGAGACATGAGTTGGTCCGTTCGCATCTTCAGGAAGCGATTCCTTGATAGTAGAACGGTTTTCTTTGAGCCATCGCATGTATGGATTCATCGGTCGCTTTGGCTTCAATGGATCCGCCGTCTTCTTGGCCTTTCGACCAGTAGACTTGGAAATGCTAGAACGAAGAGAATCCATCAATTCAGTTGGAACCAAAACCATAGTACCATCTTCGGTGGTTTCGAGGTTGGAAAGTTGGTTGGCAATAGACATCATGGTTTTTTAGAAAGTAGTTTCGAAAGTTGGCTTAGAAAAGTAGTTTTTGGAAAGTAGTTGCTGTATGTGTTTGTTGTACTAATCACTATCAGAAAAAACCACATTCAATTTTCTTCTATAGATGTTAGAATCTAGAAATCCAGTTTTAGAAACGAGTTAGAATCTAGTTAGAATCTAAACTCTATAGAAAAAAATTGAATGTAGATTTTTTATGATAGTGATTAGTACAACAAACACATACAGCAACTACTTTCCAAAGATGTCTCTCTATCCAAACTTTCATCAAAAAACTATCGTCACCCCCATAAATAAAAATAATAATTCAAATTCTAATATAGATTATAGAACACAACTAGAAAGAGTTAACCTAGGACAACAACTCATGTGGGATGACGCAAAAGGAAATCCCACAAAAGAGTTGGGTGGCTCGTTTGGGTTTGTTCACAATGGGAAGTGTGTGGAATTGTATATTGTTGTCGGAATAATGACTCCATCAGATAGACATCATTCTTGGAGATGGAATGTAGGACACGAACAACGACAAGTTCTTCTGCTCTCTCCAATGTTCACAACCATTGATTGGGTAACATGGCTAAAACTCGGTGGTCCAAAAAAAACCCAAAAAACATCACGTGTGGTTCGTGGACACAATACCATCTCCAAATATCTAACCCAAAAATTTAATCAAATCGAATATCAAGTAGAAACCAATGAAATCATTATGTAATTAAAACTAAACGTAGGGTAAAATTATATTAAGGTAAAAAAATTATATTATTAGAATATTTTTTTATTTTCTAGAATATATAAATCTAAATCTATAGAATAAAATTGAATGTATATTTTTTCTTTCTTAGTTTAGAAAAACAAACACCAACAACCACCCAAACCAACATCATCCTATTCCCACTATGTCAGTCACACACTTTTACACCCAAAAAATTCCATACTTCGGTAACCATGGAGCCATTGTCATTGGCAAAGGTGGTTCCACTGCCAAAGCATTGAAAGTCGAATTCAACCTTTCGATGCTTCGTGCTTTCCGCGATGACGATGGTTTGCAATACTTCATCATCAAAGGCATTGACGAACGTGGTGTGAACCATGCGACTATTCGTGTCCAAGGATTGATCATCTCCTCCATGGCTCGAAAAGAGAAATCGCAAATTGCGACACTTGATTGTGAGCGATGGTCTCATAACCTTGAAAAGAAATTAAAACGGATTCAGGAGCACAGAACACATATTAAACTTCTAGGGAAAGAACTCGACCCATCAAACTTCCCTCCCCTTCCCAAATCAAAAAAAAAAGTGTCATTTGCTCCTATGGTAATGTGTCGACGAAAAGTTCTATACCCCTGTGAAACTAATATCTAAATATACCACAAAATATAGTTATAATAAAGAAATAGTAATAATATTTTTTTATTTTAGAATGTAGTAAAATTGAATAACTTTATACTTTATTTAAATAAAAAAAGACAATGAATGTGGCTGAATTACTTGATGATTACGATGTTGATGATAATGGTCGTATATCTATGTCTAAACAAGAATTACGCAAAATGATAGGTTTAAGTACCGAAAACAAAAAAAAAAAAAAGAAAACTAAAGACCCAACAAAACCAAAACGTCCAATGAATGGTTATATGAGATGGCTTTGTGAAAATCGTTCATCTATAAAGGAATCTGTTGAAAAAGATTCTAAACCTATAAATGTTTTATCGGTTGCTGGAACTATATGGAAAAATATGTCGGTTGATGAACGAAAACCATACGAAGATAGATATCAAACAGACAAAAAAAAATATTTAGAAGAGATTGGGAAGTATTCACCTCCAATTGAAAAATTCAAACAACATACCGACTCGGAAATATTTAATAAAGCCCCAAATGGTTGGACTGGTCCACATATATGGATGTTTTTATCCAATCTTGTAAAAAATAAAGAAGGATCAGTATTGAAATTTCATGATTTTGATGAAGCAGTTAGAGTTGCTAATAGTATATATGATTGTGGTGGAATTACATTAACATCAAAAGGCTATTCACTCCGACAAGGTACTAAAAAGAAGAATAATCCAGTTGGTAGTCAGAGTGGAATGGCTTCATGGACAAAATCACGAAAGGTTTGGAATGTGGTTGCTAAGGGTGCGTTGGTTGCTAAGGGTACAGTGGTTGCTAAGGGTGCGTTGGTTGCTAAGGGTGCGTTGGTTGCTAAGGGTGCGTTGGTTGCTAAGGGTACATTGGTTGCTAAGGGTGCGTTGGTTGCTAAGGACGCAGTGGTTGCTAAGGGTACAGTGGTTGCTAAGGACGCAGTGGTTGCTAAGGGTGCGTTGGTTGCTAAGGGTACAGTGGTTGCTAAGGGTGCGTTGGTTGCTAAGGGTACAGTGGTTGCTAAGGACGCAGTGGTTGCTAAGGACGCAGTGGTTGCTAAGGACGCAGTGGTTGCTAAGGACGCAGTGGTTGCTAAGGACGCAGTGGTTGAAACTAAAAAAGAGGAGGAAGGGGAAGAGGTAGAAATAATAAATGTTAATAAAATTATTATTGATGGTAAATTATATTATAAGGACAATTATGATATATTATATGATCCTAAAACTGAAGATGAAGTAGGGTTTTTGAAAGATGGGAAATTAATTCCAGATTAATTACATCCTCCAAACTTATATGATAACATTCTATTCAGACACAACAATAATATTATCATCACTATCACTATCACTATCGCATAATGTGGTACTTATATTTTCTTTTCCTTTTCCTTCCAATTCGTATTTGAGTTGGATTATTGTTTCGTCTTTTTCGGCCAACACTAAATTGGTGTGTTGTGATTCTTGTCCCAGATCAGATAAATGGGAGGCTAATTTAGTATTTGCTTGCGTCATTGACTTTACAATTAGTTCATACACTTTAATAGATGCCATATTTATATTTTTTTCAAAATAACTTTCTATAAGAAAATATGGGGTTGGTCTTTTTCTTTCTGGTTGCGATGGCATGTTAGATATTTTAACACCAAACTCAATACCCAATTGGTCTAGATACCTACCACCTTTTCCAATAACAATTCCACCATGTTTTCCTGGTATTGGAATCATCGTAAAGAATGGATATGGCATTTTTTCTTTTGTTTGGTAAATCGTATTGTTTATTTTAAACATAAAATATACAATTCAATTTTAATCTATACAATTTGTATTCTAGAATAAAATATAAAAATATAAAATTGATTCTTTTATATGTAATTGTAAATTTACAAAAACGTCAATAAGAATGGTACAAATCACTCATACATTGACATCTGTTGGAAAAACCTACACCTTTGATATAGGTGGTGGTGGTTGCGATAAACGAACCACTCGCACTCCTACAATCCTAGAAAAAGACCATATTACAATATATTGCTATGGACAAGATTCTACAAGCATATACAAAGATGATACACAACTCATATTAACATTGGCCGATGGTCATGGACCAAAACACAGTGGTAATGCTATTTCCTATCGTCTTCATGAACTTATTATAAATTGTTTATTGGATATTAAGGACTTTCTAGTATCCAATCTTAAACTGGGAAAATACGATACTATTAAATCAACATTAGATACTATATTTAATGAGGTCAATGATACAATTCTCTATAGTGATCAACTAACATCACACTATAATTCGGGAGGAAGTACATTCGTTCTTGTCCATAAAATTATCGATGAAGAAACTGGAGACCTTTACACTATTAGTTCTAATGTTGGTGATAGTAGTTATATGACAGTAAATAGCGATGAAGTCACAGAACTATCACATGACCAAAATTGTGATAATATGGTGGCAGTTACACAATACTACAATTATTGTTTGGATAATGGTGTAGAACCAAGTAGAATTATTTTTGGAAGATTTAATACACCAAAAGGATTTAAAACACCATGGATAGGTGACCAACCAATAGAACCATACATTTGTACTAAAGAAAATGGAAAATACATATTATCGCAAAATACGACCGCTATGAAACAAATATATGAACTGGCTCCAGATTACCTTAAATCTAACACATTCTATAATGGAGGCCCACAAAGTATTCGTTGTAGACCTAAAAATCTTGAGGCTTTAGCAAATGGACAATTTCCAATGGAAAATTATGGTAGCACTATTAATGGTGATTTACAAATGGTCTCTTCTTTTGGCGATAAAGCCTCAAAAATAAAACATAATATTATGTGTCGTCCACATACTCATATTTCAACAAACACAAATGAACATGAATTCATATCATCTGATGGTCCAATGGATTGTCTAACAAACAATGAAATTATTAAACTATTTTACTATAAAAAAACAACATCTATGTCGATGGAACTATTTTGCGAATTTCTTGAAAAATCAATTGATATTCAAGCAGCAATAGGTGGATTCAGTTTTATGGACTGTTTACCAGCATGGGATGACCTATCCTATTGGGTTGTTGAAACCAAAGTTAATGAATCATTACAATATAGGATTCGTAAACTAGAAGAACAAAATAAACTATTGTTAGACTATGCTAATCAAATAAAAGATACTATAAAAACTACAAACATAATGTTAGATACACTATAAAATAAAAATGATTATTAAAATATAACCAATAATCTCCTAGACTGGATTTGAACCAGCGACCATCCGAATTTTGATAACAACTACAATCGGACGCTCTACCAACTGAGCTACCAGGAGTTAAAATGAGTAATTAGAATACTATAGTTATACATACATTATCTTTTAAGTCTATTTTTTTTTATGATTATTTATGAACTCATCAATTCCAATACGTTCATATTCTTTTATATATTTACCCAATTTTTTTCGCGTTCTTTTACTATTGTCATACCTACATTTCATTCCACACTTTTCATTACATAGTTTTATTATAGATGTACATTTATCTTTAAATGTTACACCTAGTGCTGACGATACCTTCGATGATACAACTATTTCTTTCATCTTATTATCTATCATTGAATAGTTAATTGGAAACTCATCCAAATCCTTTAAATATTCTTTTTCTTCTTTACTATAATAACTATAAGTAATACCTCCTAATAATGCTGAACCAATAATATACGGTAATGCCATATATTATATATTTACATTTTTAATTTATTTATTTATTTTTAAGTTTACACATAAATTTGGAATTATTACTATTAGTTTCTAATTTAAATATAATAACTAAAATATATTTAATTTGGAATTATTAATCCAAGCAATATCGCTAAGGCCACAGTATCAAACCATCGCGCTTTACCTACTACTGGTACTAAACGTTTTAAAATGTTATTCCATAACCATGGTCCAACTATTAAATTTAATACTAATACAACCAATATCCCTAATAATATAGAGGCTAAACTCACTTTCCCTTTTTGGGCTTCATCCAAATTTACATTATTATTACTTCTAATCGCATTTTCAACAACATTCGATACTTTATTTGCTCCAAACATTTATAAAATTATATTAGAAAATAAATTTATATTAATTAATTAATGTATTTAAATATATTAATCATTTTACTATCTTTTTATATATACACAACATCCCCTATAAGATTTAGTAATAAACATATAATATATAATATTAATTATAATAAACTATACAATACCATCATATATTTTATTATTATTATAGAATTAATACATTTATTGGAATTTCAATTCTTTAATCTATATATATTAATAGTTCCTACCTTTTTATCATATATTATTATAGATATTATAAAACAACCTCATACTATTGATGATGGATCATTTAACACACCTCCAAATTATATTTCTAAATCATATATACCTTATATACTAATATTAATAACATTAGTATATAAAATAGTTACTACCAAAAATTATAATTATTTATTTCTAATTATACTATATCTAATTCTATTTCATACGATTATTAATTATTCCGCATGTAAATATGAATTACCTATTTCTTGGAACCGATTATAATACTTGGCTATATATTTCTTCCTGTATATTTTCCGAGCCATCATTTTCCGAGCCATCGTTTTCCGAGCCATCATTTTCCGAGTCATCATTTTCCGAGCCATCATTTTCCGAGCCATCGTTTTCCGAGCCATCATTTTCCGAGTCATCATTTTCCGAGCCATCGTTTTCCGAGCCATCATTTTCCGAGCCATCGTTTTCCGAGCCATCATTTTCCGAGCCATCATTTTCCGAGCCATCATTTTCCGAGCCATCATTTTCCGAGCCATCATTTTCCGAGCCATCATTTTCCGAGC
>Ga0257126_1001797_pt1 | contig 14877 bp, 15 predicted proteins | sample SI060_120mmetaG_FD_190151 | JGI IMG/M metagenome (GOLD analysis project Ga0257126, IMG submission 190151) | Marine microbial communities from Saanich Inlet, British Columbia, Canada - SI060_120m | ecosystem: Environmental > Aquatic > Marine > Inlet | place: Canada: British Columbia | collected... | reverse complement strand
GAAACTGTCACGCGATAGTTGGGTCTGCTGGTGCAGCGCGCTTTCGGGCTTTTGACGGCTGATTGGATTGACGTGTTTTCACTGACTGCAAAGGCTCAACAAGAGTGACATCCCCAGAACAAAGGGCTCAAAGCAGGGGTCTTAATGCAAGCGACGAAAACAAAATGACGATCCTGATAGTTGAATTGGTAAGGGTGTCTCGAACTTGGCGACGGGATCTCCTCCGCCAGGGCTGAACGCGATGGGCGACCTGGACCTCAAGGCGACGGTTGATCTGTCAGCGAGGTTGGCAGCCCTCTGGCTTTAACAGGCTTCAAGACGTCCTGAAGACGGCTCGGATCGAAAGTGGGGTTTTCCGTTAGGCGAACCAAGTCCGCAAGGTCCGCTTGTTGATTTTGCGAAGGTTCAAGGCAATGATCCTGCCAATGAATCGAAAAAGTATTATCGAAGCAGCTTTTGATGACGCCTTGAAGCGCGTCGGAATGAGCACCCGGGCAAAGCAGCAGTAGGTGATGCCAAGCGCAGGGTAGCAGGAGCTGTTGCTGGGCGTAATGGATCCGGCCCAAGAGGTCGGCCGATCGTTCTTCGGTGAACAGATTACTGCTGGGCACGTCTCGTTCGATCAGGAGATCGCGCAAGCACTGGGCTTCGGTTCTGCCCGGGAATAAATCAAGGATATGGTGACAGCAGCCTGTGGTGATAAGACTGCTGGTTAAGCCTGCGTGAAATGTCTCGGCAGCTTGATCCGCGAGTTGGGTAAGGCTTGGCGCGGTACGGTCAGCGTCCCCAGCAAGAATTAAGACCGCATCATAAGCGCCCATCATTGTGGGTTCATCCAAAAGACGGCCGCCAGGTGTCTGGATCGAAGATCAGAGAATCTAGTTGGAAAAAACAAAGCCTTGATACCCCTCACGTTTAACTTGTTCGCAAATCTCGACATAACTCGGAAAGCCGCCAACATAGGGCATGAAGATTCTAGGTTTGCCCGGGACATTCGCGCCAAGATACCAAGAGTTGCAGGTCGGAAATAGGGTGCCAGCAGCGATGGCATTGCCGGTTTTGACCCAGTCTAATGTGGCCGTGTCGGTCGCTTCAATCGTTGTGGCTTGGCGCTGTTGCATCGCATCCAGACAATCCATGATCCAGTCGATGTGTTGCTCAATTGTGACGATCATGTTGGATAGCACCGAGGGGCTTCCTGGTCCTGAAACGGTAAAAAAGTTCGGGAACCCATCAATCGCGAGGCCTAAATAGGTCACGGGTCCTGCAGACCATTTCTCAGCCAGCGTGATCCCGGCTCGACCTTGAATATCAATTTTGAGCAGCGTACCCGTCATTGCGTCAAATCCGGTGGCGAAAATCAACATGTCAAAGTCATACTGCGTGCCGTTGGTGATCAAGCCTGTTGGCGTAATGCGCTCGATTGGGTGATCTTTGACGCTCACGAGGTCAACATTTGCGCGGTTGAAAGTTTCATAATAATGGGTGTCAACGCAAACGCGTTTGCACCCAAGCACTTGGTCCGGACACAGCAGCTCGGCAGTCTCAGGGTCGGTCACGGTGCCTCGAATCTTGTTGCGGACAAACTCTGCGGCGATTTGGTTGGCGTCGAGATTGCTTCCAGTATCACTAAAGCTGCTGCTGAAACCGAGTCCACCCTCTTGCCAGCGTGCTTCAAACCGCTGCGTTTGACCCGCCTCATCAAGGTCGAAAACAGATGCCTCCCAGCGGGTTTGATGGGCGCCGAACCCAGCAAACATTTGTTTATTCAGCACTCTGAAGTCGTCGTAATGCTGTTTGATATCTTGGACATAGCCTTCGTCTATTGGGCCATTGTGGGCAGGAATGGCGTAATTAGGCGTTCTTTGGAAGACCGTTAAATGCGCGCAGGATGCGGCAATGATCGGAATGGATTGAATTGACGAGGAACCGGTGCCAATAATGCCGACGCGTTTACCGGTAAAATCAACGCAGTCATGAGGCCAGGTGCCGGTATGGTACGCCTCGCCCTGAAAGTCATCGCGGCCTTCAAAATCTGGCAGGTTGGTTGAAGAGAGGCATCCAGTTGCCATGATACAAAAGCGGCTAAAGAAAACGTCGCCTGCCGCCGTTTCGGTACGCCAGAGGTTATTCGCTTCTAAAAAGGTCATGGTCACGACTAAGGTACTGAACCGAATATGGGGTCGTAACCCGAATCGATCTGCAACATGGTTGGCATAATTCAATATTTCTGGCTGGGCGGCGTAACGCTCTGTCCAAGACCAGTCTTGTTGTAGCGCGTCATCAAAGGAGTAGGAGTACTCCATGCTTTGGATATCACATCGCGCGCCCGGGTATCGGTTCCAGTACCAGGTGCCGCCAACATCACCGCCCCGTTCTAGGACCACGGCGGACCGATTGCTGTTCAGAGCACGCTGCAGGGCGTAGAGCCCGGCAAAACCAGCACCGACAATGATCAGGTCGAGGGGGTTGGCCTCTGATGAGGCGGGGTCGTCCAAACGTGGCATATCGATCTCCGGTTGCGCCTGAAATTGAACCACGTCGGACACATTTACTCAAACCAGCAATCCGGACATACTCGGGAAACCGCAAGGCTGCTGTGGTCTGTGCGCAAAGTCTTGCTCAAGTTGAGTCCTACTTAAGGAAACCGAATGAACCGGACTTTGGTGGTGTTAACTCTTGCAGCCTGTATGGCGCAGACGGGCGCGCCAATCGTTGTGTTGCTTGGCGGCATTATTGGCGCCGAGCTTGCGCCATCGCCGGGTCTGGCCACCCTGCCGGTTGCATTGATGATACTTGGAACGGCAGCCTCAACGATTCCTGCCTCGTTCATCATGCGCCGCTTTGGTCGGCGTAAAGGATTCTTATTTGCGGCCAGCTACGCGGTGGTTGCGGGGTTGCTCGCGGCCTTTGCGGTCCAGACGGCGGCATTTTGGCTGCTCTGCACCGCGACCTTTCTGATTGGAAGCCACAATGCCTTTGTTCAGCAGTATCGGTTTGCCGTTGCCGAATCTGTTCCGGCGGCGCGCCTCGGTCGATCGTTATCCGTCTTGATGTTAGCCGGCGTTGTGGCCGCCTACCTGGGACCTAAAACCGCAACGTTGCTACAAGGTCTTGTGCCGAGTGCTGTCTATGCAGGGTCTTTTTTAGGCTTATCAGTTCTAATGGCGGGCGCTGGAATGGTTTTGTCCTTTTATGTGCCGGATTCCTGTGATTCAGAAGTCGATGATCGGGGCGGTCGGTCTTTGTGGCAAATTGCACAACAACTTGATTTCAAGATCGCGATTGTGGCGTCAGTGGCCGCCTGGAGCATCATGAGCCTTTTAATGACCGCGACGCCGGTCGCAATGCATCATCTCGATCAGTTCAGCATGATCGATACGGCTTGGGTCATTCAAAGCCATATTATGGCGATGTTTTTACCCTCCTTAGTGAGCGGCCTATTATTGGACCGCGTCGGGCCGCTTCGCATGATTACAGCAGGCGCGGGGATCTTGATCGTGTGTTTGGGGGTTGCGTTTGCGGGGCGGCACCTGATGCATTATTGGTGGGCGCTGGTGCTGCTGGGGATTGGCTGGAACTTTATGTATTTAGGCGGAACGGCCTTACTGACTCGAACCTATGAAGCCAATGAACGGTTCAAGGTTCAGGCCTGCAATGATTTTATTGTCTTTGCAATGCAGGCGGTTGCGGCCTTGTCCTCCGGGTTTTTCTTGTTCAGTTTCGGCTGGTCCTGGCTGGTTTATCTCAGCGCCGGTGTGCTCATTGTGCCCCTGGCGCTAGTGGGCTACAAACAATTGGCGCTGAAAGGCCTCAAAGCGTGAGGTAGACGCATCACATTTGCGCGCCTACTTAAAAACGGAAATTAACTTTGGATAAAGTTGGGCGAGTTCCTGGCTGAGCAGTGCAAATTGCGCATCAAGTTCCGCAAGCGCTGCTATTTCTGGCTCAAGCCCATCTAAGTCATCAGCTTGCTCGGTGAGCGCCTCGTATTTGATCTGACTCAGAACCAAGTCTTTGTCCAGGGTAAACGATAGACTCTGATCCCAGGTTAGCCTGAGTTTGCTGCAGAGTTTACCGGTATCAATGTGCGCTAAAATCTCTTTGCTCTGCAGCGCGACCTTTCGACAGGTAATGCTCGATCCGTCCTCTGGGTCAAAGAGATCGCACGCATTGCCGAGGTCGAATCCGGGTGGTGGCTGATTTCTTTTTAGCCATTGAGTGAACAATTGACCCGCTGACTGCTTGGATTCGATGCGGGTGACCGCAAGCGTGCCCAGGGTCATCCGAAGATAATTTAAAAAGGTGTCGACGTCTGTGGCGGACGCGCTATTGATCACCAGCAGTCCGGCCGCTGGATCAATGTAACCGAGTATCCGTCGATGTTTGCTCAGGGCCCTGGGTAGCAGCTCACTGAGGGCGGCTTCTTTGAACTGGAGCCGTTGTTTTGAGGAGGGTTTTTGACCCTCAAGGTTGGTCCAGTGATGCGATTTTTCAGAGATGAGTTCTTGTAGGGCACTGGTTGGAATCACCTTTTCTTCGCGTTTTCCGCAAAATAAAACACGATTGCCAAATTGACGGGTCAGATCCGTAAAGCCGTCGGGCAGGGGTGAAACCCAGCCGAAAGTGCTTTGACTGAAGGAGCTGCAGGGCTCGAAGGCTTCATTGGCCAGCAAGTCGTCAAAGTGTTCCGGTAAGGTGTCTGAGAAACTTAAAATGGTCGCGCTGGAAAACAACATGGGGATTACTCATAAAGTGACAAGCTAGTATACGCGAAACTTCCATCGGATCATGGATCACATTCACGGCGTTGCGTCGTATACTGCACCGATGAGCCAAGAGAAAGCCAAATGCTGCAGATCGAATCCTTAAGCTGCTTTCGGCAAGATCGTTATCTTTTCAGGGACTTAAATGCCAAGGTCCTGCCCGGGCAGGCTTTGCAAATCGTGGGCGAAAACGGCGCTGGCAAGACGACTTTGTTTAAAATTTTGGCTGGATTATTTGAAGAGTATGACGGTCGGGTAATCATCGCCGACGCTGTCGGCAGTCTGTATCTGGGTCACCGGTATGGCGTGAATGATCAGTTAACGCCCGTTGAAAATTTAAAATTTTTACTCAGCCTCAACGAAATCCAGTTGGCGCCTGGGTTGCTAACGGCCGCTCTAGCGCGGTTTCAGCTGTCCGCTGAGTTCGATCAGCCCTGCGCTGCCCTCTCTGAAGGTCAAAAGAAGCGAGTCGCGTTGGCGCGGTTGCTGTTGACCTCTGCTCGGATTTGGTTGCTGGATGAGGCCTTCAGTGCCCTGGATGCGCCCGGGCGTGCTGTCTTGTCCGAGGTCTGTCAGGCGCATCTTGCGTCCGGCGGGATCCTGATCTTTAGCAGTCACCAGGGTATTCCAGAGTTTGCCGCTGCGGCGCAATTGCGCCTCGAAGTCGGGTCATGATGTTGTTGTTTCGAGAGCTGAAAATCATGCTCCGGTCTCCGGCTGGGGCCATTCAGTCTCTGATGTTTGCGGTATTGGTCATCGCCCTGTTTCCATTGGCGATTACCCCAGACCCTGACCAACTGGAACCCCTGGGCATTGGGTTAATCTGGGTGGTGACGCTTCTTTCGTGCTTGTTGGCAGCGGATAAAAGCCTGGCGAGCGATTATGCAGATGGCAGTCTGGAACAGATGGTGCTGAGCGACTACCCCTTGTGGTGGGTGTGCTTGGTCAAAAGTATGGCGCATTGGGTCAGTTGCGCGCTGCCACTGTTGCTGATGGCCCCCATACTGGGCGGCATGCTTGCGATGCCTTTGGATCGTATTGTTTGGCTGATGGCGTCGCTGATCCTTGGGTCCCCGATTTTGAGCTTGTTTTGTATATTGGGCGCCATGTTGACGGTTGGGTTGAATCAAAGCAGTGCATTGCTGCCCATCTTGATCGCCCCATTCCTGGTGCCAACCTTGATTCTGGGTACCCAGTGGGCGACGACCGGGGGCGAGGCTTTTTATGGCTACATGTTGGCGGCCTTGCTGTGCCTATCACTTGTGACCCTGCCCTTTGCAATGGCGGTGGTCGCAAAAATAGCGGTTAGCCGCTAAGTCTGTGGCGACAGACCTGTTACAATTGGCGGCGAAGCTTTAAAGGTAGATCGATCGTGTGGCGCTGGTTTCATCAATGGGGTAGCCCTAAATTTTTTCACCATCGTAGCGGCGCGCTGATACCCGTCTTGGCATTGGCGAGCGGTTTGATTTTGGGTGCCGGCGTGTTCTGGGGCTTGTTGATTGCGCCTGCTGATTATCAACAAGGCGAAAGCGTTCGAATTATGTATGTTCACGTGCCGGCTGCAATTTTGGCGCAATCAAGCTATGCCATGATGGCGGTCATGGCGCTGATTTCCCTTATCTGGCGTCTCAAGATCGCGGATGCAGCCGTTCAAACGGTGGCCCCGATTGGCGCGTGTATCACGCTTTTAGCTTTGGCAACGGGATCGCTTTGGGGCAAACCCATGTGGGGAACCTATTGGGTGTGGGATGCGCGCTTAACCTCAACCTTAATCTTGTTTTTTTTGTTCGCTGGGGTGCTCGCCCTCAGAAATGCAGCCGGTCAAAGCCAGACAGCGGGCAGGGCAGCATCGGTTTTAGCCGTGATTGGGCTGCTGAACCTTCCGATTATAAAATACAGTGTTGATTGGTGGTTCACGCTGCATCAGCCAGCAAGTTTTACACTGACCGATCGCCCCGCAATGCCTTTTTCGATGTGGGGACCACTTCTGATGATGGTTGTCGGTTTTTATGCTTGGTTTTTCTTGGCTTGGTTGATTCGTTTGCGTCATGAGCTCGTAAAACGAGAAATTCGTTCGGATTGGGTCCAGCAGATGATGAAACAATGAGTTTTGAAACGATAACCGCTTTTCTAGCAATGGGCGGTTATGCGACCTACGTCTTTGCCTCCTATGGTCTGACGGTTCTGACCCTCGGCGGCTTGCTTTTGGCGGAGTCCCGTCGGCATCGAGCCTGGCTGCAGCGGCAGGGTTCGCGGCGGCGGTCAGAGGAGGTCTAATCAGTGAAATTGGGCGCAATGAAACCGCAACGACGGAATCGGTTATTGCTGATCTTAGGCTTAGTAGGCGTCTTAGGCCTGGCGCTGACCTTCGTTTTGAAGGCGTTGAACAGTAATATTAATTTGTTTTACACACCGGTGCAGGTCATTGCCGGTGAGGCCCCTTTCGAAGCTCGCATCAGGGCCGGTGGTATGGTTGAAGCTGGCTCGATTCGGCGCTCCGACACATCGCTCGAGGTCGCTTTTACCGTCTCCGATTTAGCGGGCGCTGCTTTTGAGATTCGTTATACCGGTATCCTGCCAGACTTGTTTCGCGAGGGCCAAGGCGTTGTCGCAACCGGCACGCTGAACCAGAATGGGGTGTTTTTTGCCGAAGAAATTCTTGCCAAGCATGATGAAAAGTACATGCCGCCTGAAGTCGCGATGGCGTTGAACGCGACTGGACCGGAGGCGTCGCAGCCATGATTGTTGAGTTGGGTCACTTTTGTGTAATGGTTGCGTGTCTTTTGGCCTTGCTACAAGTGGCTCTGCCCGTCATCGGCTTAAAGCAAAATAATCTGGTTTTGATGGCCTCGGCGACGAGCCTGGCCTATGGTGTGTTTCTCTTTACGCTGCTCGGGTTTTTGGCATTGATTTATGCGTTTGTGATGGACGACTTTTCGGTGGCGTACGTTGCGAGCCATTCGAATACGCGATTGCCGCTCCAGTTTAAGGTTTCTGCGCTGTGGAGCGCCCACGAAGGGTCCTTTCTGCTTTGGACTTTGGTGATGTCGATTTGGACCATGATGGTGGCTCGGTTTTCGACGCCCTTAACCGCTGACATGCGCGCGCGCGTATTGATCTGCATGGCAGCTTTAGGCTTTGGCTTTTACCTCTTTCTGCTGCTCACTTCGAACCCGTTCGAGCGCGCTTTGCCGTTTTATCCTGCCGAGGGTGCCGACTTGAATCCGTTGCTTCAGGACTTTGGTCTTATCGTGCATCCGCCACTTCTTTATATGGGGTATGTCGGTCTTTCTGTACCCTTCGCGTTCGCCATTGCGAGCCTCTGGGGAAATAACTTGGATGTGAGTTGGGCACGCTGGTCGCGCCCCTGGACGAATTTGGCTTGGGCGTTTTTAACGATGGGCATTACCCTTGGGAGTTGGTGGGCCTATTACGAGTTGGGTTGGGGCGGCTGGTGGTTTTGGGATGCCGTTGAGAACGCCTCATTTGTGCCCTGGTTGATCGCAACGGCTCTGGTGCATTCACTTGCCGCAACCGAAAAACGGGGCGTGTTTAAGTCCTGGACTGTGTTGCTGGCAATCTTTGGTTTCTCCTTTAGTCTGCTAGGGGCATTTCTAGTGCGCTCTGGTGTCCTTACGTCTGTCCACGCGTTTGCGGTTGATCCAGAACGCGGCGCTGCGATTTTGGCATTTTTGGTGCTTGTAATTGGTGGGTCGTTGATTTTGTATGGCGCTCGGGCCTGGAACCTTCGCAGTCGAGTTACTTTTAAGCTCTCGGGTCGAGAGAGCTTCATTCTCGGCAACAATCTGCTGCTCAGCATCAGTGCGGCTGTGGTGCTACTCGGTACGCTGTACCCTTTGGGCTATGAAGCGCTAACTGGGGGCGACAAAATTTCCATTGGCCCGCCGTATTTTAATGCTGTGTTCGTACCATTGATGCTACCGCTCATGGGGCTCATGATCTTGAGTAATCGCAGTCGATGGTGGGCAACCGATCGATCACTTCTAACAGCCAGCCAAGGGATCTTCGCGGTCATAGCAGTGGTCGCCTCGGTCGGCGTCGCTTGGGCTGCCGGTGAAATTAAGGTTTGGATTGTGGTGATCTCGAGCCTTTCTTTTATGATTCTGTTGAACCTATGTCATGAGTTCTACCGGAGGGTTGGACAAAAATCGAATCCGATTACACGCTTATTTCGGCAACCTGTGGCCCTGTATGCGATGTTTTTAGGTCATCTGGGTATTGCTGTGTCGGCTCTGGGGATTGTCACAACGGTTATGCTGAGCGAAGAAGCCGATTTGCGGATGGCAGCTGGTGATATTGCCGAGGTTGGCGCCTATACCGTGCGGTTTTATGGCACAACAAACGTAGATGGTCCGAATTACGTTGCGGATCGGGGCCGAGTGGATGTGTTGCGAGCTGGTCAAGCCGTTGCAACGTTATTGCCAGAAAAGCGCCGCTATTTGGCGAGTCAGTCGGTTATGACCGAAGCCGATATTCACGTGCGGATGTTGGGGGACATATATGTAGCGCTTGGCGAGCCCCTTGAAAGTGGCGCCTGGGCGGTGCGGGTACACATTAAGCCATTGGTTCGATTTATTTGGATTGGCGGTGTGCTGATCGCTCTGGGCGGGGTTATTTCTATTTTCGATCGTCGCTATCGACTAAATGTGAGCCGTCGCGGTCGGCAATCGAGTGTGGCGACAAATCAGGAGCCAGTCCATGGCTAAGCAAAGCGTTTTGATCCCAGTCGTGGTCTTCGCGGGTATCGTTGTGCTGCTTTGGTTTGGCTTTCAATTGTCAGACCCACACCTGTTACCCTCTGAAAAAATCGATGAACCAATTCCTGAATTTGAGCTGCCTAATCTGCTGTATCCAAGGGAAAGTGTTCGATCTGGGGACTTGGTCGGGGAAGTTGCGCTGCTGAATGTCTGGGCAACCTGGTGCCCAAGTTGTATCGCTGAGCATGGTGAATTGACGCGTATTTTTGAAACCACAGGGCTGCGCATCATTGGTATTAATTACAATGATGACCCTGACGCAGCGAGAGCGTGGCTGAAACGTTGGGGCGACCCCTACGCCCTGCATGTTGTGGATCAAGCGGGAACGCTTGCAATTGATTTAGGGGTCTATGGCGCGCCAGAAACCTTTGTGATTGATGCTGCCGGCGTTATCCGTTATCGGCATGTGGGTGTGGTGACACAAAAAGTTTATGAAGAGACGCTGGGGCCAATGATCCAAGAGCTGCAGGACGCATCATGAAAAAACATTGGGTATGGCCATTGTTGATGATGTCTTTGGTATGGGGCTCGGCGTTTGGCGCGATCGAAGCCCAAGACTTCCCCAGCGAGGCGGTTAAAACGCGTTATTACGATTTGATTGCAACGCTGCGCTGTCCTCAGTGCCTCAATACAAACCTTGCTGGTTCCGACGCGATGATTGCCCAGAATTTAAGAAGTACTGTGCTGCGATTGCTTGTAGAAGGCAAGAGCGATGACGAAGTGAAACAATTTATGTACGAGCGTTACGGCGATTTTATTTTGTATGAGCCGCGGTGGACGCCAAAAACGTGGTTGCTTTGGTTAGGTCCGTTGGTTTTAGCCGTAATGGGATTGGGTATTTGGTGGTCCATGGGGTTCTCGAGGCGGGATACAAGACAAGGTTTGACGGACCTAGACCGTAAAAAAGTCCAGCAGTTGTTGGAGCGCTAATGAGTCTCTTTTGGTTTTCAATCTTTGGGCTTTTGCTGCTCGCATCGGGATTCATAATACTGCCGCTCTGGAGATCGGCGAGGGATTCAGGCGGTAGTCCTGGGGATCAAGCCGAGAGTAATCTGCGCTTGCACGAAGAACGACGTCATGAGTTAGCCCAGAGCTTGATAGCGGGCGATATTACTCAGGCTGAGCACGACGCGCAGGTTGAGGATCATTCAATAGTGCTCCTTGAAGATGCTGAATCGCTGTTAGGCGAGGCGAAAAAGATAGAAAGCCCGGCAGGCACTACTAGTACTTCAAAGCAAGTCCTCGGCATCAGCGTGTGCTTTCTTTCATTGATTAGCATTGTTTGGTACAGCGATTTCGGGTGGTCGCAAGGGTCGCTTACGGAATTAGAATTTGCCGAACGGTTGCAGGAAAATGGCGATGCCCCTCGATCAAAAGCAAATCTAGAAGACTTAGCAAGTGCGCTGAAACAGGTTCATGATCTGTCACCGGATAATGAACAGGTAGGGTTCTATCTCGGTCAGTTGTATCTGACACTCGGTAATTTTGAGCGGGCGACGGCGACCTTTGGGCCGTTGTCTGCACGCTATCCTGAGGATGGGGACCTTGCGGTTGCGCTAGCGGAGTCGCGGTATCTTCAAGACGGTCGCCAATTGAGCGATGACCTAGCGGTTTTGTTTGATCGAGCGGTAAGGTTGCGGCCTAACAGTGTTTCCCTTCTCGAAATCCTGGGTATGGAAGCCTTTAAACGGGGCGATAACTTGGGCGCTAAAGCGTTTTTTGAACGGGCCCTGGTTTACGCGGACGGAGAACGCGCAAAGCTGATCTTGACGGTGCTTGAGGGCCTACCAGAGTCTGCTAACCGAGTGCGCGTTAAGCCAGAAACCGTTGCGCCCATCGAGGTAAAACCTGCGCTGACGACACGAGAAGTCGTTGTTACTGTCACAGCAGATCCAGCACTGACGCTTAAACCTAACGCAACAATCTATGTGTTTGCAAAGGCCGTGTCAGGCCCGCCGATGCCGCTTGCCGTGGTGAAGCACAAGGCCTCAGAGCTCCCGCTGCAGGTTGTTTTAGATGAGTCGATGTCCATGATGGCAGGACTGTCGATTGCCGAATTCGATCGCATTATTGTGACGGCAAAGATCTCAGAATCAGGTTTGGCAACCTCAAGCCCAGATGATTTGGTTACCGAGTCTGCGCCGTTAGAATTTGATCAAAATAAAATCAAGGTTTCTTTGGTATTGCGCGCTGGCATTTAGGTCCTAGGGCTTTCGGTCGATCGATTTTTTTTCATCGCTTAGGGTCGCGCGCGCTCGCTCTTTTGCTAAAGCTTCTTGGCGTTCACGGCGCAGTGGAAGGATGACTAAAAAGAACATGCCGGTACCCATGATTAATCCAAATCCAATACCAAAAACAATTAATCCCACCGTGAATGCCCCTTTTCTGCTGTCGTCGCCTGATTCGATAGTAGCGGTAAACGGTATACGGTCGCCAGCTTTGAAAAAAAAGAACCCAAGAAGTCGGCAACTGTGTTGCCTTCTCGGGCTGCATCAATGGCAACGCGGGTTGCGCGCAATCGCGCTCCTGTGGGCGCTGATGGCAAGTGCCTTGGCGCAAGGTGTCGGCGCCCAAAGTGGTGCAGCGCAAAGGATAAATGCCTTTGAGCCAACCCTTGAGGTCTCGATTCAGGGATTTGAAGCAAGGATCCGGGCGCAGGCTCAGGATCTACCGGGTGCGGCGGCCGTGTTGGTGATTAATGGTAACGTCAGGCCGCTGATGCTGTTTGGCTTTCAATCGATGACGGATATTCGTCCGATAACCGAGGAAACGGTCTTCCAATTGGCCAGTTTGTCGAAGTCTTTTACCGCGACTGCGATTGCACTCGCCGTCAATGATGGACATTTGCAATGGGGCGAGCCCCTTGTGACGCGCTTACCCGAGCTTAACTGGAGTGATGCGCGGCGTGCCAAAAAGCTCAAGCTATTTCATCTCGCCAATCAGTCCTCGGGGTTGATGCCTCATGCTTACACTAACCTGGTCGAGGATGTTGTGAGTTATAACAACATCCTCAATCGGTTGCAGCAGGTCCCCTTTGTGTGTGACCCAGGGGCTTGCTACAGCTACCAGAATGTTGTGTTCAGTCTTCTTGGTGATGTCTTGATGCAAGCAACAGGGATGTCTTATGCCCAGTTTCTTGAACAAAGACTCTTTGCGCCGCTGAACATGCAGGCGGCCTCGGTCGGACGGGCCACATCTCGGACGGACCAATTGGCGAGTGCGCATGTCTTGCGTGATGACCGTTGGGTCGTCGTCCCTCGAAACCAGCGGTATTATAAGGTTGCGCCGGCTGCGGGCGTGAACGCCAGTATTGCCGATATGCGGCAATGGCTGTTGGCCCATTTGGGCTTGATTGAGGGGGTTCCCCGCGCGCCCCTCGCGCAGTTGCAAAGTCGCTACATTGCCAATGAAGCGGCCGACAATCACTATCCCAATGATGACCGAATCAGCAAAGCGGGTTATGGCTTGGGTTGGCGCGTCTTTGCCTTTTCAGGTGTCGATGGGTTTGCCCATCATGGCGGCTACGTCCGCGGTATGCGCAGCGAGATGATTTTTCACCGCGGCGCCAAGTCGGGCCTGGTGTTCCTAACGAACTCTGAGCCAGCCGCTTTGAATCGATTGAGCCTTGCGTTTGCTGAATGGCTTGCAGCGTCTCAGAACGCGGAAACCTTGGCATGGGGCGACGGGATAAAACAGGCACCCTCAAGTGCGCCGTTAGGGGACCTTTGAATCACTTGGGGTAGCGCAAAGTGATTCGGTGAGACGCCGTTTAGGCGGACGCGAGTCTGGCTTAGATTCTGTTGTAAATGGGCTCGAATCGTCTCGGGCAGCTCAGCCATTAAAGTTACGAGCTCGGTGCCTGAGACATCGATACGGCCTTGGTGGGCTGCGTCTTGCACGGTTAGACCATAGTCGGATAAGAAAATGGCCAGCTGGAACACGCTGGGAAAAATTTTTCGTCCGCCGCAGGCGCCAACCGCAAACCAGTGTCCATCTTGGCTGCGACCCAGGGTTGGGCACATATTGCACAGTGGCCTGCGGCCGCCTTCAACGCTGTTGCCCCCACCGGGTCTCGGATCAAACCACATCATGCCATTATTCATCAGGATACCGGAGCTGGGCAGTAAGATCCGGGCGCCAAAAGCCGACATGATGGTTTGGGTAAAACTCACCAGGTTGCCCGCTGAGTCTGCGGTACAAATGTGCGTGGTGCTCCCACTTAAGTTGCCTTCGCCCAGGTTCTCAAGTCGATCTGCATAGGTTGTTTGCAGCGCTTTGGCCATCGCGAGATAGGCGGCGGCATCTGGCGATTCCGCAGGGGCGGGATGCATCGTCTCAAAGGTCTTCAGGGCTTGGATTAAACTGGGCCCGGCCGTGAGCGGCCCCGCACTAAAAATATCATGGCCTCGATATTGACTGTGCAAGGGTGCGCTGAGCGTGGCTTCATACTGGGCAAGGTCTTTCGCGGTGATCTTGCTGCCGGTCTCAGTAAGGTCTTGTAGAACCTGCTGCGTTAGAGCGCCTTGATAGAAGGCATTGCTGCCTTCGTCTTGAACGGCGCTGAGCGTCTCAGCAAGGTTGGGTAGGGGGAGGTGGGTTAAAAGGCCTTCGAGGTCCGCCGCAGGTGGCAAGCCATCCTTGAGATAAACCGATCGGGTGCCCTCATAAGCTCGCAATCCTCGAGCAAATTGGTTGATTTTTTGACTGGCGAACCAGTCAATGGGTAAGCCGAGCATGGCTTGCTGCCGCGCCGGCTCGATCAGTGCCTTGAGTGGTAAGGTGCCAAATTGTCGGGCGGCAAGTTCAATGCCTTTTAGGTAGCCGGGTGTCGCGATGGCCAGGGGGCCGTGAATGTTGCGGTCATCAATGACTTTCGGCCAATTGAAGGCATCACTGCTGTTGCTACCATCCTGGGCGAGTGGGTAATCACTTGCATGACTGGCAAAGGGGGCCCGCATGCCAAACTCGACTTGCACGACCCGGTCTTCCGCTTTTAGGTAGGCCAGTAAGTAACCGCCGCCGCCATAGCCGCTCATCCACGGTTCCACCACGCCGAGCATCAATCCGGTCGCAATGGCCGCGTCAATGGCGTTGCCGCCCTCTTTTAAGATAGCGAGTCCTACCTCTGTGGCTAGGTAGTGTTGGCTTGCAACCATGCCTTTGGTGCCGCGCACAGCCGGTTTTGAGAGGGACCAGCTTTCTTCAGTTGTCCGCGCTTGCATGCAGCGTCTCCTTGGTTAAACCAGCAGTGTCCCGATACTGTAGTGGGTTTTTAGGGTCAGCGAAATGGTTGCCGGGCCACCCCGGGTGCTTTTTTGAAACCAATGGCAAGC
>Ga0257126_1001796_pt1 | contig 14881 bp, 15 predicted proteins | sample SI060_120mmetaG_FD_190151 | JGI IMG/M metagenome (GOLD analysis project Ga0257126, IMG submission 190151) | Marine microbial communities from Saanich Inlet, British Columbia, Canada - SI060_120m | ecosystem: Environmental > Aquatic > Marine > Inlet | place: Canada: British Columbia | collected... | reverse complement strand
TGTATGGCCCACGGACTGGATCAAGTTTATCCCCCCGAACACCGGGTTTTTTCCGACAGAATCGAGCAAGAAGGAGGGTTTATTTCTGAATTTACCACCGAGGAAAAGTTTGACCGAAAACACTTTCTTATTCTCAACCGTATCATTGCGGGTTTGTCGCACGCCACAGTGGTCATTCAGTCCCAATCCGAAGGAGGAAGTATGATTACAGCCAACTTTGCCCACCAATATCATCGGGAACTTTTTGCCTTTCCCGGCGAAGTGGGCAATTCTCTTCATGAAGGTTGCCACGATTTGATGCGCACCCAAAAAGCCCAATTGATTACCTATGCTGAGGAACTCATCAAAGGGGTGGGTTGGCAAAGGCACCCAGAGAAAAAGGGCATTCAAAAAAAGTTATTTGTCGAACTCGATGGTGAAGAAAAAGCCATCTTTGAGTGTCTGAAAGACTTAGCCCATGAAAGCTTGGACAACAATGCCTTACAGACCCAAATTTCGGTGGGCAAAACCGCTACACTACTTCTAAAACTGGAAATGAAAGGTTGTGTTAACCCTTTACCGGGCAAGTTTTTTGAATGGGTCTAGAATCCTAGCTTTCGCCTGACCCTGTGCAGCACCTCGTCGGCAATTTTACTGGCTTTTACCGCTCCTTTGGCCAAGGCCACCTCAACCTCTTCGGGATGTTCTTGGTAGTAGTTGAATTTTTCACGCTCTACTTTGAATTTTTCCACCATCAATTCGAACAGGGCCTGTTTGGCATGACCATAGCCCATACCTCCAGCCAAATACTGTTTTTTCAGTGCTTCGACTTGAGCCGCATCCCCCAAAAGAGAATAGAGTTTGAAGACATTACAACTTTCTGGATCTTTGGGTTCTTCCATGGTTTTGCTGTCCGTTTTTATGCCCATGATCTGTTTGCGGAGCGCTTTGTCGGACAGAAAAATATTGATGATATTGTTTTTGGACTTGGACATTTTATGGCCATCGGTTCCAATGATATACTGGGTGTTCTTTTGAATTTTTTCTTTGGGCAGGACAAAAGTTTCTCCCATCTGATGATTGAATCTTGCGGCCACATCGCGTGTCATTTCCAGGTGTTGCAATTGGTCTTTTCCTACGGGGACGACTTCGGCATCATAGATCAAAATATCGGCAGCCATCAACATGGGATAGGTAAACAATCCGGCGTTGACATCCTCCAGTTGGCTGGCCTTATCTTTAAAAGAATGTGCCAAGGTGAGTCTTTGGTAGGGGAAAAAACAACTGAGGAACCAGGCCAATTCGGTGACCTGACTCACATCGCTTTGGCGATAAAAAACGGTTTTTTCTACATCCAGTCCACAAGCCAACCAAGCGGCGGCCGTGGCAAAAGTATTTTTGGACAATTGCTCCCCTTGTTTGATCTGAGTGATGGAGTGGAGGTCGGCGATAAATAAAAAAGAGTCATTATTGGGCGTATTCGCCATTTCGATGGCCGGAAGCACTGCTCCCAATAAATTGCCCAAATGAGGCACGCCTGTCGATTGTACTCCGGTCAAAATTCTTGCCATAAAGCGGAGGTCATTGATTCCCTGCAAAGATATTTTTTTTCGACGGTTGCACAAAGTTTGCCCGATTTCCTTATTGCTCCATTTTAAGAAAGTGTATTTTTACTTATCTATGAAGTTTTTACTTGTACTATGGAGGGTGTGGTTCTATTTTATTTCCTCCATCTTGGTGGTGCTGATGTTCCCTTTATTGGCCCTTTTATTGATTTTCCCTAACGGCTACCGTCCCTTTTTTTGGATCGCGCGCAATGTCTGGTCACGTCTGGTATTGTTGGGCATGGGTTTTAGGATGAAAAAAGTATTCAAAACAAGCTTGGATCCCAAAAAGAGTTATCTGTTGGTGGCCAATCACTCTAGTTATATCGACATCATGCTCATGTTTGCGGCTGCTCCCAATCCCTTTGTGTTTGTGGGGAAAAAGGAACTGGTCAAGATTCCCTTTTTTGGTTATCTCTACAAGCGGGCGGCGATTATGGTAGACCGCAGCAGTTCCAAAAGTCGTTATGGAGTTTATGGCCGGGCCAGAAAGGTTTTGGACAAGGGATATAGCGTTTGTATTTTTCCCGAGAAGGACTATGTGGATGAAAGCATTTTACTCAATCCTTTTAAAAAGGGTGCTTTTAGGATTGCGGTCGAACATCAATTGCCCATTTGTCCTATGGTTTTTTTGGACTGTAAAAGAAAATTTCCTTGGTACACCACCCACGGCTATCCGGGACTACTTCGTGTTGACATACATCCGCCTTTGCCTACGGCTGGACTTATGGAAAACGATATTCCTGAGTTACAACAAAAGACCTACGACCTTATCCATTCCGAATTGGTTAACGACCCCCAACAAAAAGCGATGGAGGCCATTGAGGTTTGGAAAAAACACACCCGAGTTGGTTAGTACACCAATGCGTTTATGGGTATGATCGCTTGATCCATGTCCCGCAAGGCGTTGATCAGTTTGAGTCCTTGAAATTTTTTAAGGTCATCCACCCCCAGTGGGGCTTGCTTGATGATTTTCTGATCCAGCAGTCGCGCACGGCAGGTACCTTTGAGCAAAGGCAAGTGGGGGGTCCACCAGTCCTTACCGTCAAAAAACACCACATTGGCATAGGAACTGTCGGTGATGCTTCCCTTTCGAACGATCAACACATCGTCGCAATCCTCTCTTTGGGCAAACAGGGCTTCTAGTTTTTCTCGTTTACTATATTTATGTGTGTAATCCAATGTTTTGGTATGAACCAATCGGAGGCTTTTGATGTCTTGCATTTGGTAGTGTTGAAAATCGAGTTTGCGGCTGTTTTCGTTGTATAGAATTTTTAGTTTGACCCTGCCTTTGCAGAATTTAGGGGGAATGTTTAGAGATTCCAAAAGGTCGAAAGTCGGGACTTTTCCAAAATAGTTTTGAAAGGCTTTTTCAAAGCGCAATCGATGCCATTGGCCGTGGAGGAGTTGACCGTCTTGGATGCAAAGGGATTCAAACAACGGGTACATAAATCTTTTCTATGAGTTCGTTGTATTCGGATTCTAGATTACTGAGGAAGGTGATGCCTCCACCACTTCGGTAGATCAGTTGGCCATCATTTTTTTCGAGATAGCGGATGTTGACCGCACTGTCAAGGTTTTCTCCGTCAAAATAGCCAAAAATGCCGCTGTAATAGCCCCGTGGACCTTGTTCTACCTCTTGAATGATGGAAACGGTTTTGGCTTTGGGAGCCCCGCAGATGGAACCTGCTGGGAGCATGCCTAGGAGGATATCGGGCAATTGGTTTTTCCAATCGGGGGAGAGCTTGCCGCGAATTTCGGAACTGGTGTGGTAGATTTCGTTTTTTTGAGTTTTGATCTTATTGAGGTAGCGGAAGCGGGTTACCTCGACCTCTTTGGCGACTTTGGACAGGTCGTTGCGGATCAAATCCACGATGGTATTGTGTTCGTTGATCTCCTTGGGGTCGGTTTGCAGCAGGGTTTTGGCATTGGGTTGTTGGGCATCGATGGTGCCTTTCATGGGGTAGGAGTAGATGTAACCGTCTTTGATTTTGACAAAACACTCGGGCGAATAGATTACGAATTGATCTTGTGAAAGGAGTTTGTAGGGTGCTTTGGCCCAGTGAAAAACATCTTCCAAATCCAGAGGGGTTTGGATGAGCGAGGGGAAGGTGAGGTTGAGCAAAAAGGTATTGCCTTGATAGATTTCGTCAACAACCTTTTGATAGGCCTTGGCATAGATACTTTTGGGAACGGGCGCTATGGACAGCGGAGCGGGCGTGGGTTTTCGGTCTTGGGGATGGAAATTCCGAAAGCCTTTGACTTCAAATTGGAACCCTAGTTTTTGGGCCTCTTCCAAAGGACAGACCATGGGTTTTTGTAGTTCGAAATCGATCAGAAAAAAAAAGGGCCTTTGGGCAGCGGCCAAGGACGACAATTTTTCTTTAAATGCTGAAAGATCCAACTCTTTTGCTCGGGGATTCAAGAATGAATTATTCTATGGCTTTGACGGTGTCCATGATTTTGGTTTCCAACTCTTCCATCAGTTCGATGTTGTCTTCCAACAGGGCTTTTACCGCATCGCGTCCCTGGCCCAATTTGGTATCGCCATAGCTGAACCAAGAACCGGATTTTTTGATGATTTCGTAGTTGACCCCTAGGTCAATGATCTCTCCCATTTTGGAGATACCTTCGCCATACATGATGTCGAACTCGGTGGTACGGAAAGGGGGCGCCACTTTGTTCTTGACGACTTTGACCCGGGTTTTGTTTCCCATTACTTCGGCATCACCGTTTTTGATTTGGGTAGAACGACGGATGTCCAAACGGACGGAGGCGTAGAACTTGAGGGCGTTTCCTCCGGTGGTGGTTTCGGGATTGCCAAACATGACCCCGATTTTTTCGCGCAGCTGGTTGATGAAGAAAACGGTACAATTGGTTTTGCTGATGGAGGCGGTGAGTTTCCGCAGTGCCTGTGACATCAGTCGGGCGTGGAGTCCCATTTTGGAGTCGCCCATTTCCCCTTCGATCTCGCTTTTGGGAGTAAGTGCGGCCACGGAGTCCACCACTACTATGTCGATGGCACCGGAACGGATGAGGTTGTCCGCAATTTCGAGGGCTTGCTCTCCGTGATCGGGTTGGGAGATGATCAGCTCGCTGACGTCTATCCCCAGTTTTTCGGCATAAAAACGATCAAAGGCATGTTCGGCATCGATAAAAGCGGCGATACCTCCAGCCTTTTGGCATTCGGCAATGGCATGCAGGGTCAAAGTGGTTTTACCCGAAGATTCTGGGCCGTAGATCTCGACCACCCGACCGCGGGGATAACCCCCTACGCCTAAGGCCAAATCCAAACCGATGGATCCCGATGAAATGGCCTCCACTTCCTCAACCGCTTCATCACCCAGTTTCATTACGGCGCCTTTGCCGTAGGTCTTGTCCAGCTTGTCCAGTGTCAGCTGTAATGCTTTCTTTTTTGCTTCATTTGCGTCTGCCATAATCCTCTTTTTTTTAACGAATTTACTATTTCTACTGCTGGGGGACAATAGGGGCACTAAAGGATTATTAACAATATCAGCGCAATTTTTATATATTTTATTCCATTAAACCTCATTTGTGTACCATTACCGTGTTGTAAATGGCTTTCAGATCGTATTTTAGTACAACATTTCTCTTGGATTTAACCCGTTTACCTGTGTTGTGATTAGCTTTCAAACTGTATTTTAGTAGTTTAAAAGGGTATGAGTCTCTTTGAGGCTGATACTTTTTTTATTTATATTCATAACGAAGCTAATCACAATAAGTATTAAATTCCGTTGTGAAAACATTAAGCCGCCTAGTCTTTCTCCGGGGGATTTTTTATTTCTTTTTATTCTTTTTGACCTTTAAACAAATCTCAATCCTTTCAAACATGGGATTGTCTTGGTATAGGGACTGTATTCTTGCTTCATAGGGGTTTAGGCCTGCATTAAGGATCTTGGCGATATGGCGGTTTTCGGATCGGGGGATGTAGCCCAGTTGTTTGCCTTTACAGACCACCATCACGGCATTGTGGTCAAAGCGGTTGTTGGGTTCGGGAATCAAATCCAAGTGATCACTGATCTTAAGGAATTTCCAAACTTCCAAGACATCATAATATTGAAGTCCTGCGATAAAACAGTGGAGTAAGTAGCTGGTAGTTTTGTCTTTGGGCATATTTTTTTAGGATTTAGGGTAAGAATTTTCGTACAAATGAAAATCGGTTTTTGACCTCTGGCGGAACAAAGCCGGCATCTAACCAGGGCTTGTCCCCATCATATAGTGGGTCATTCACCTCCAAGCGGATGTATGAGTCTTAAAAAAACATAGTAGTGATCTCTAAATTTAGTGATAAACCCCAAATCTAGAGCATGTAATTTCTTACAGCAGCATTGATTTTATATATCGTTTATGTCGGGGACAAATATCGAGCCCAAGGCTATTGTGCGCCTTATCTGACTTCTTGTTCGGTCCCTGTATTTGGCTTGGCGGCGATTTTGTTTTTTTTGGCATCCCTTATCCTGGAGGACTGATTTATTTTAATGTTGTCTTGAGCAGATCAATTGATTCTGCATGCTGATTATTTTTTGAATTTTGTTTCCTCTCTCAGGGGAAAAAAGGGGTGTGGTAAAGCTTCCATTAATTTCCTTATTTTTGCCTCACAACACCGAAACGTTTATAGCATGCAACTGTATAACAAATTAAGTGCTGAAGAACGCCGCCTATTGATTGCCGAAGCCGGAACAGAACGGCTCACTTTGTCGTTTTATCAGTACCATCAAGTCGAAAACCCACAGATATTAAGAGACCATTTGTTCCTGCATTGGAACGAAATGTACGTATTGGGCCGTATCTATGTTGCCCACGAAGGCATCAATGCCCAACTGTCGGTTCCCGCTCCTCGCTTTGATGACTTTAAAATTTTTTTGGATGGGATCAGCTTTTTAGAAGGCGTACGGCTCAACATCGCCGTGGAGCAAGACAATGAGTCCTTTTTGAAATTGACGGTCAAAGTTCGGGATAAGATAGTGGCCGATGGCCTTGACGACGCCACCTTCGATGTGACCCAAAAAGGCATCCACCTCAATGCCGAGGATTTTAACGCCCTCTTGTCCCAGCCCGATACGGTATGTGTGGACATGCGTAACCATTACGAAAGTGAGATCGGACATTTTAAAGGAGCCGTCACCCCCGATGTGGACACCTTTCGCCAATCTTTACCTTTGATCGAACAGGATTTATCACAACATAAAGAGGATAAAAAATTGTTGATGTATTGCACTGGAGGAATCCGTTGTGAAAAAGCGAGTGCTTACTTCAAGCATAAAGGATTTAAAAATGTCTTTCAATTGGAAGGTGGGATCATAGAATATGCCCGTCAAGTCAATGAAAAAGGGTTAAAAAATAATTTTATCGGAAAAAACTTTGTTTTTGACGAACGCCGAGGAGAGCGAATTAGTGAGGATGTAATCGCTCAATGTCATCAATGCGGTGCCCCTTGCGACAGCCATGTCAACTGTGCCAACGAAGCCTGTCACCTGTTGTTTATCCAATGCGATTCTTGTCGTGAAAAAAGACTAAGTTGTTGTTCTACCGACTGCCAAGAAATCATTAATCTGCCCCTCGAAGAACAAAGAAAAAGACGTAAGGGAAAACATAACAGTAACAAAATATTTAAAAAAGGCCGTAGCGAAGTCTTAAAATTTAAACATTAATTTAGGATTTTACAGCTCCCCAGTCCCTCGAATTAACCTTATCTTTAAATCCTAATTAAAATCTATGGGTTGCGCATCATGTGCTAGTAATGCAAACGGTTCACCACGTGGGTGTAAAAGTAACGGTACCTGCGGGACGGACAGTTGCAATAAACTGACGGTTTTTGACTGGTTGGGCAATATGGAAATGCCTTCTGGGAAAGCCCCATATTCAGTTGTGGAGGTGCGTTTTAAGAACAGCCGAAAGGGATTTTTCACCCTGCCCGAAGGACTGACGGTGGCTGTGGGTGACCCCGTGATTACCCATGTGGACAATGGATATGATCTGGGATTGGTGACGTTGACCGGAGAATTGGTTCGTTTTCAGATGAAAAAGAAAAAAGTAAGTGAAGACAGCGATGAGGTCAGCAAAATTTTACGCAAAGCCAACCAACAGGAAATAGATAAATGGCACGCCCTGAGGGATAAAGAGGCGCAAATTCAAAAACGAGCGCGAGAATTGGCCATTGCTCTGAACTTGGAAATGAAACTTTCTGATGTCGAATTCCAAGGAGATGGCAAAAAGGCCACGTTTTATTATACAGCCAACGGCCGGGTCGATTTCCGACAGTTGATCAAGGACATGGCGCAAGCCTTTTCCATTCGGATCGAAATGCGGCAAATCGGATTGCGGCAAGAGGCTTCGCGCTTGGGAGGCATAGGCTCCTGTGGCCGAGAACTCTGCTGTTCTACTTGGTTGACTGATTACAGATCGGTGTCAACGGCTGCGGCACGTTACCAGCAGTTGTCCCTTAACCCCCTCAAACTGGCGGGTCAATGTGGAAAACTCAAATGCTGTTTGAATTACGAACTCGATGCCTACCGCTCTGCGCTCAACACCTTCCCCAAATCTGAGGTCAAACTCCAAACGGAAAAAGGGGTAGCCGTGATGCAAAAAATTGATATTTTTAAGGAGCAGTTGTGGTATGCCTACAAAGGCGAATGGATGAACTGGCATATGCTCTCGCTCTCATCGGTTCAGGAGATCATTGCCAAAAATAAGAATAAAGAAAAGGTGCCCAGTCTTGAGGAATATTCTTCCGAAGCCACGGTAACCGTGACGGAAAAACCCGATGTTGCTTTTGAAAACGTTGTGGGTCAAGACAGTCTGAACCGCTTTGATCGCCCCAATAGATCTAAAAATAAAAGGAGAAAAAAACGCAAGCCCAACCGGCGTCAAGACAATGTTTAGTAAATACGCTATATTTTCAGGATTGATTTTGGGATTGATTTTTGCCTGTAGCGAGCCCCATTTTTTTATGGAATACCGCAATTTTCAGGGAGAGTGGCCCGCTTCTGAAAAAGTTGTTTTTGCGCTCAACGACTCAACCGATCGACCGGTCAATATGACGATTTATATCCGAAACAACCAACATTATCCCTTTTCCAACCTCTTTTTGATCGCCCAACTCAAAACAGGAGATTCCCTTTTGCTCTGCGATACGCTGGAATATGCCATGGCCAACGCCCAAGGCCAGTGGTTGGGGAAAGGATTTTTGGAAGTAAAGGAAAGTAAGCTGTGGTGGAAAGAAAATTATAAATTGCCAAGAGCCAAAAATCTAAACGTTCAGTTGGAGCACGCATTGAGATTCAATGGCAGTGAACAAGGAATGGACCCCCTGGAGGGAGTCGTGGGTATAGGTTTTGCCGTGGAGGAAATTTTAGAAGATGAGTAAACCCAAAAACAAAAAAACAAAAAAGAGGAATTACAAAAAGTTCATTTGGGCTTTTTGGTTGCTTTTTCTCACGGGAATTTTGATCGTGGTAGGTGTTTTCGGCATGGCCGCTATGGGCTTTTTAGGCCCCATGCCCCCACTGGAGCAATTGGAAAATCCCAAAACCAACTTGGCCACCCAAATCCTTTCCTCCGATGGAGTAGTATTGGGCAAATTTTACTTTAACGACAACCGTACGCCCATTACCTATGACGAATTGCCGCAAAATATGGTGGAAGCGTTGATTGCTACGGAGGACGAGCGCTACTATGACCACGCCGGAATCGATTGGCGAGGAACATTGAGGGCCTTGTTTTATTTGGGGAAAAAAGGAGGGGCCAGTACCATTACCCAACAGTTAGCTCGACAGCTTTTTGTTGGGGTGCGTTCCCGAAACAAAAAAGAAGCGGTACTGCAGAAAATCAAAGAATGGGTGCTTTCGGTTCAGCTCGAAAGGCGCTACACCAAAAACGAGATCATTGCCATGTATCTCAACATATATGACTTTGGATACAATGCCGATGGGGTTCGGTCGGCGGCAAAAATATATTTTGACAGTACTCCCCAAGCCCTGACATTGGAACAATCCGCCACGTTGGTAGGAATGCTCAAAAACTCTTCTTTGTACAATCCGCTCCGACGACCCGAAATGGTCAAGGAAAGACGCAATGTTGTTTTTCAGCAAATGCTCAGGAATGAATTGATCACCGGAGAAGAAAAGGATTCTCTTGCTGCCCTGCCCTTGGAAATTGACTTTACACCCGAGTCCCACCGCGAAGGTTTGGCCACCTATTTTCGTGCCTACCTCCAAGAGTTTATGAAAAAGTGGATACGGGAAAATCCTAAAGCCGATGGCAATGCCTATAACATCTACCGCGACGGTCTTAAAATCTATACCACCATCGATTCCCGCCTTCAGGCCTTGGGCGAAAATGCCGTTTCGACACATATGAAGAATTTACAAAATGAATTTTTTCTTCAGAATACCAAAGCACGAAACCCCACTGCACCTTTTTTGGATCTGCGCGATGGCGAAATCGATACGCTTTTGACCCGTACGGCTTACCGCAGTGAGCGCTGGCGAAAAGGCAAATTAGCAGGAATGGACGAAGAAGCGCTTTTGGAAAGCTTTTTTAAACCCGAACCCATGCAGGTGTTCAGTTGGAAAGGGGAGATCGATACCATTATGACCCCCATGGATTCGATACGCTATTACAAACATTTCCTGCGGGCAGCCATGATGTCGATGGAGCCACAAACAGGTCACGTCAAAGCTTGGGTAGGCGGATTCAACTACAAACATTTCCAATACGACCAAGTCAAGCAAGGCCGACGTCAAATAGGTTCTACCTTTAAACCTTTTTTATATGCTACGGCCATCGACCAGCTCAAGCTCTCGCCCTGTGATAAGTTACCCGATGCCTTGTATTGTATCGATGCGATGAAACACGGTAATGTGGATCCTTGGTGTCCCAAAAATTCGGGGGATCGCTATGGCCGAACACGTACCCTAAAAAATGCCCTGGCCAATTCTGTCAATACCATCAGTGCCAGAATCATGGACAAGGTAGGGCCGCAACCGGTGATCGATTTGGTAAAAAAAACAGGGGTGAGTTCCTATATCCCCAAGGTGCCTTCCATTGCATTGGGAACCCCCGACATCAGCCTTTTTGAGTTGGTAGGGGCCTATGGCACCTTTGCCAATCAGGGGATTTACATTCAGCCCATTGTGATTACCCGAATCGAGGATAAAAATGGAATGGCTTTGTTCGAAGTGGTGCCCAAAACCAAAGATGTGATCAGTGAGGAAGCCGCCTATGTTACGGTCAATCTTATGGAAGGGGTGACAGAACACGGTTCTGGAGCCAGATTGCGCCACGCCGGACTGGAAAAGACCAATTATGTGTATGAAAAAGTGGTAACGGGCTATCCTTATATTTTTGAAAACCCGATTGCTGGAAAAACCGGAACGACACAAAACCAAAGTGACGGATGGTTTATGGGCATGGTGCCCAACTTGGTTACAGGCGTCTGGGTAGGCGGGGAAGACCGTTCGATCCACTTTGAGGAAATTGCCTTTGGACAGGGAGCCTCCATGGCCCTTCCCATTTGGGGATTGTACATGAAAGGCGCTTATGAAAATGAAGAATTGGGTATCTCCCAAGAGGCTTTTTTGGCGCCCGAACAAGTGAGTATTGTTTTGGACTGCGAAGAATATGACAACGATGCCGACCCTACGGTACCGGCCAAACCCAAAGCCAATTTGGATCAGTTGGGCTTTTGATCGCCCGATTTTCCAGAACGAAATAAAGACGTTTCAGGGGGCTTTAAATCTAGAATAATGTTTAGCCGAGGAATGGATCTGACAGATCAACAAAAAATGGAGCGACACTTACTGATCATCGGCATACCATTCGGCAAAAGCAGTTGCCGTTTCTCGAAGTTTTAAAGAATACAATTTCAAATGTTTAGGCAACCTTGACTGAAGTTTTACTACAAAGTCTAAAATCATCATTTCGCTGGTGGGTTGGTAGCCAACTCTTAGTATTTTGTGGCCCCTACTTTCCATTTCGTCGGCGATTTCTTTGTGAGGGGAGTTGTTATTGAGCACCGTGGCGTGGTCAAACGGATGGACAATTTCTTGATTGACAATGGATTTAAGGTCTCCAAAATCGATGACCATTCCGTTTTTGACGTGTTTGGAATCTGCAATGGGTTGGCCGATGACGGTTACGTCCAGTTGATAACTGTGACCGTGAACATTTTTGCAGAGTCCGTCGTAGCCATAGAGTGCATGTCCGGTTTCAAATTTAAACTGTTTGGTGACACGAACGTTCTTATCCATTTTTAGAGTGATTTGATTTTGTTTTGTGTAAAATCCGACAGGGCCAAATGAGCGGTAATTTTGGCATTTTCAGGCAAAAGACTTTCCCAGTTTTGGGTGTCTTTCCAATGTAGTTTACGTAACTCCTTACAGGCTTCGGGGGCATAGTTTGCCCATCTTTCTGCTTTTTCGTTTAGGGTTCGATCCAGTGCTTCTCGACCTCCTACACATTCTGCATAAAGCCCTTTTTGGAGTCCCCACTGGGCACTTTTCCACTGGGCACTGTCCAAGGACAATTGGGCAAAAGCGGTGCTCCCTATTTTCCGACTTACAGCGGGTTCGATCACATAGGGGCCCAAGCCGATGGAAAGCTCGGAGAGTTTGAGGGAAGCAGTATCGGTAGCAAAGGCATAGTCACAAGCAGAAACCAGTCCAACACCGCCTCCTACTACTTCGCCGTGGACGCTGGCCAAAACAAATTTTGACATTTTTCTAATGGTATTGAGTAAATCGGCAAAGCCCATAAAAAAGGCAGTGCCTTCCTCTAGGGTTTTGACCGTTTTTAGCTCACTCAGCGAAGCACCAGCACAAAAGGCATTTCCCTCGCTTTCCAAAATGATTACCCCAATATCGGGATCCATTTCGGCCGTTTTAAAGGCCGTGACCAGTTTTTGTAATAGGGAAGAGGGTAGGCTGTTTCCCTTGGGATGGTAAAACCTGATCCTCCCGATTCTATTTTTTTTTTCTAAGTGAACGTTTCCTTCCATCGATTTTCAAAAATAGCCAATCTATTTTGTTTTGGGGAGTTCTCTTCAAATGGAAATGATTTTTTGACAGCTAATTTCATAAATGATCATTAAATCCCGATATTACTGGACAAATGAAGCTTTCTTTTTTGCCTTTATTGACTGTTGCACTGTTGTTCACACTTGGTTCATTTGGTCAGCAATATGCCAATTTCAGTCTAGATAATGACCTCTATTTTGAAACGGATCGCTATTATTCTAGTGGAATTTTTGTCAGTTTTGGAAAATTGAAACCTGGAGATCAAATAGAGGACTACCCAAAAAAATACACACATTGGACTTTGGGTCATGAGATTTATACCCCCAAAAATAGATACACCCGCGATATCCAAATATTAGATTATCCCTATGGGGGATGGTTGTTTCTGGAACGATCTTTTGAGTGGTACAAGAGTGCCCTTTCGGCCTGGGGAGTATCGCTAAAGGCGGGAATGACCGGTAAGGCTTCATTGGCACCATATTTACAAAACCTCTATCACGACAAGGTTTTGGGTTTGCGAGATGTGGCTTGGGAAAGGGCTTTGCCACAAAGGTTTCACCTCAATTTTAATATGATGATGAGAAAGCGATTGCCATTGGGCAAGCGATTGGCCTTGTTGTACGCGTTTTTTGGAAATTTTGGTACCCAACGCATCGCCACCGGAGGGCGTTTGGGGGTTTTGTGGGGGACTTCTCAGGCCTTGGCATTTTTTGGAAATCCATTGGAGACGCAAAACAAAGGATATGGGTTTTATATGGGAACACGTCAAGCGTATCGCTTTCACGATTATATGATCTCTGGAAGTTTGTTTGACAACGACGCCCCTTTTGTATTGACCAGCATTCCCTATAAAAATAGTTTGGAGTTGGGCTTTGCTTATCATACCGAAAAGTGGAGATTTTTGACACTGTGGAACAGTATCTCTCGTGACAATAAACTTCAGCTGAGCCCAAGACACTATTACCTTAACATTTCGGTAGGAAGATTTTTTTAATTTTTTAAAAGTGATCTCTAAACCCATGTCTTGTGTAAACCACAATCTACACAACTGTCTTATTTTTTTGTTTACTTCTTGTTTGGTCGTTAAGATTTAAGAGAGTGATCATCCCAAAATTTCAGCATCTGTAACCATTCCAGAAGCTGTTGTAAGCGATTCGACTTTTAAGGATAAACTCCGGATTCTCCCACAGGAATCTTTTGCTGTATTGTCATCGAGTACAAAAATGAATAATACATTGTTTAGGAAACAGAACAACAAGTACTATGATGTGGATTTTTATTTGAACGATCGAGTGATCTCATCGGACAGTATCAGCAATATTAAATCTAAGAAAATCAAGAGTATCATGGTTGAGCAGGTGGAGGGTGAAAAAAAAGGTGTGGTTAGAATTTACGTTGATCCCTAGGCTATTTTGGTTTTTTTTTGGGATTGAGCACAAAAAAATGAACGCCCAAAAGAAAGGCATCAAAGTTGTTCATTTGAAGGCTCAGAGAATTTGTTGATTTTTTAAAAAAACGGTATTGCAGCGAGACGTCAAATCGTTTCCACACATTGTATTGGGTTGCAAAAACCCAACCAAAAGCATTTTGGATGACCCCTGATGGATATTCATAGCTTCGGTTTTTTAGGTCAACGATTTCTGTGTTTTGTGCTCTTTGCAGGCGGTTGTATAACAAACCGGTCTCAAAATGTAGTTTTCTGGAGGGAAACACCCTAATGGTCAAGGGAAAACTGAGGTAGGTGAGTTGATCGTAGGATTGATTTTTAGTGAGATTGTACTGATAGCTGAGGTTGAAATAGTCCACACCAGAATTGAGGGCAAAGGTTTTTGAAAATTTGTATTGAATGTAAGTACCGGCCGAAAAGCTGATTTTTCGAACGGTATAATCTTCCCGCATATTTCCATAAACGGTATGAAGATGAAGATCCAAATTCCATTTGCGGTAAAATCCATCCAGATCAGGCCCTCGGTTGTATTGTAGCAGTAAATTGGCATCGCCCTGTGCGAAACTCAGCGAAAACATTGGCAATAAAAGCCAAAACCATTTGATTTTTAAAACAGACATTATATTAAATATAGCATAATATTGAACGAATATTGGAAAGAGGTTTCTAAATTTAATGCTTTGTTGTATTTTTGACGCCAAGCCAAAACGGGGATGTAGCTCAGCTGGCTAGAGCGCTTGACTGGCAGTCAAGAGGTCGTGGGTTCGAGTCCCATCTTCTCCACTTACTAACCAATGGATAACAGCAATGTGGTC
>Ga0257126_1001791_pt1 | contig 14899 bp, 10 predicted proteins | sample SI060_120mmetaG_FD_190151 | JGI IMG/M metagenome (GOLD analysis project Ga0257126, IMG submission 190151) | Marine microbial communities from Saanich Inlet, British Columbia, Canada - SI060_120m | ecosystem: Environmental > Aquatic > Marine > Inlet | place: Canada: British Columbia | collected... | reverse complement strand
AAGGAGGGGTGTCTTCAAATAAGTCAATTTGATAAGCACTTCTATTGGTACCATTAAATAATTGTCCTTTTCTATAAAATGGGATTAATTGAGTAGAGATAGTTGGTTTAGGTAAGTTATTATCATAAATTACCCAGTCAGGCATTGTATTATTTCTGTAATAAACAGCATCTCTTGTTCCAAGGTAAACCCCACCATCACTACCTCTTTGATGTTCGATATTTGTAGGGAAGACATCATCTAATGTGTTAGTTGTTAGGTTAATCCAATTCATACCACCATCTGTAGACTTATATACTTTTTCTCCATCATAGTTAGGGTAACTTCCGTACATAGAATTTCTTGATATCCAAATAGTATTTTCATCATTACTACTAATTGTTATATCATATGTTATCCAATCATCAGATAAAGTTGGTGTTATATCAATCCAACTTTGGCCAGCATCTTCTGATTTATATAGATATTTTTTATCCCACCATCCAGGATATGTAGATACATATATAAAATCTGGGTTATTCCATGCAATTTCAATAGAAGCAACATTAGCATCAAAATGATATACTGCCTCAAAGCTAGCACCATTATTTTTTGATAGCCATAATGTAGTGTCATTTCCAGAATACATCCAGTTATAGCATCTAGGGTCAAATTCTATTTGTGATGATTGTCCAATAATATATGATGCATTAGGTTTTTTTTCAATTGAAAAAGATGCAATTGGAACATTCCTATTTCCAGAAAGATTTTTTCCACCATAGTCACTGTAAGCAATTCTTGGATTTCCAAAGTTTACAAATCCTCTGTAGTTATCCCCGCCATCAGTACATAACCAATCATTAATGTAAGTGTTATTATCTTTTAAAAGGGTTCCGTTATGATAGGTTCCGCCAAGCATTACATCTCCATCTTTAAATCCAGCACCAAATCCCCAAAAATCTGTTCCTTCAATTCCATACATTTTTTTGTAAATACTATCGCCATAACTATCTGAATAAAAGATGCCTCCATCGCATGCAAACCAAAGATCATTCCCAAAATAATTTATATCATGAATATCTGCATGAACATATCCTTTTTTATATGGTTCACTCCATTTTGCTGGACATGAAAATGTCTGACCATCATCAAATGAAATCCAATGATTTACACCTCCAACATGAATAATATTAGCATCATTTGGATTTACAGCAAGTGCAAGGTCATAATAGTATTGTCCTCCATCATCAAGACCAGATGGTTGCCAACCCATCATATTTATATTATTTGCACTGGGCACTCCAGCAGGTTGAGAGCCACAACATCGAAAAGTCCAATTTTCTCCCTTATCATAACTTATATATATTCCATATAAACCACTACCTCCATTTGCAGATCCAGTTGCTAATGCAACAATTTTGTTAGGTGCGGCACTACTTACAGCAATTTCTGTTCTTTTTTGTTCATCGTTAGCAGAAGGTGCAGGCCATCCATTGGTAAATAAAGTAAGATTGTTCCCATTATCATTTGATCTGTAAAACTCTGTGAAATTTGCATCCTGTTTGATAAAATACATAGTGTCAGAACTTAAGGGGTGAAATTCTATTTCTTGAAAATCTCCACTCATAATTTCGTTTAATGATATACCCCCGTCAGTAGATTTGTATAAGCCTTTATCAGATGCTATAAAAATTATTTGATTGTTCTGGGGATGCATTTTGATGTCTTTGATTGAGTGTGATTGACTATTAAAGTTACTACCACCAACACTATTCCAATTAATTCCTCCATCAATGGACTTATGTAGTCTGCCATTACCTGAAATATAGATAATATCTTCATCTTGAAAATCAATTTCTAGAGCATATACACTGGATAGATGAAAATCTTTTGTGATATGAAACCAGTTATCTCCTTTATTGTTAGATCTCCATGCTCCCGCTGTTGCTGCTCCAGCATATAATACATTGTTGTTACTTTTAGATTGCTCTACTGTATATAGATGAGCAGCTCCAGGTGCATAACTTCTACTTTCAGCATTTATGTCAAAATCCCATGGTCCAATACCTTCCCAATTATTTGAACTTTTATTACTTGATTTTTTTACAGCTAAAGTTTCTCTACTAAAACTTCTTATCCAGCGTTTATAATATTGAGTATGCTTATTTTTATTAAAACTATTTGTCTTATAATAATTTTCATATTCTTTGATTACAATTCCAACATTAGGTTCATTGGCATACATAAGTTGTACCCAGTTAGGAAGTTTATCTGATGATTTGTCATATTTTTTCTCAATCTGAGATAAAGCATTTAAACTTGTGAGAAAAAGGATAATAAAAAGATAGTGTTTCATATTGCAAAAAAAGTCACTAATTAAAGTGACTTTAAAATTAATCTTTTTTAAAGATTAAAAGCATTTTTCACATCTTCAATGCAGTCTAATTTTTCCCAGGTAAAAGTTTCTATTTCCTTTGTAATTTTTTTACCGTTATTGGTAAATGATACATTTTTAATTTCAGATTCTCTACCCATATGACCATATGCAGCAGTTTCGGAGTAAATAGGATTTTTTAGTTTTAATCTGTTTATGATTGAGGCAGGTTTTAAATTAAAACATTCCATATTTTTAATTATTTCTGCTATTTCACCATCAGTTTTATTTAAACAAGAAGTTCTATATGTATCAACAAAAACACCCATAGGTTCAGCGATCCCAATAGCATAAGAAACTTGAACTAAAATTCTATCTGCTACTCCAGCAGCTATAAGGTTCTTTGCAATATGTCTTGTCGCATAAGCAGCAGAACGATCAACTTTTGACGGGTCTTTTCCAGAAAAAGCCCCACCACCATGAGCTCCCTTACCACCATAGGTGTCAACAATAATTTTTCTTCCTGTAAGTCCGGTGTCACCGTGAGGTCCTCCAATAACAAATTTACCAGTTGGGTTAACATGATATTTTTCATTTCCAAAAAGAGCTTGGTTTTTTTCTGAAAGTTGATTTAAAACCCTTGGCATTAATATCTCTATAACGTCCTGCTCAATTTTTTTTTGCATTGATGTTTCATCATCAAAATCGTCATGCTGAGTTGAAACAACAACATCACTTATTGATTTGGGAGAGTGATCATCATGGTACTCTAAAGTTACTTGTGATTTAGAGTCAGGTCTTAGATAAGTCATCTGTTTGTTCTCTCTTCTAATTTTTGCCATTTCAATGAGGATTTTATGAGAAATATCAAGAGCTAAAGGCATGAAGTTTTCTGTCTCATTTGTTGCGTAACCAAACATCATCCCTTGATCACCAGCCCCTTGTTCTTTATTTAATCCTTCTCCTTCAACAACTCCCTGTCTAATATCAGCTGATTGTTCGTGAATTGCAGAAATGACACCACAACTATCAGCATCAAACTGATATTCAGATTTTACATATCCTATTTTTCTAATAACCTCTCTAGCTACATTTTGAACATCAACATAGCCATTCGTTTTTACTTCTCCACTTAGTACCGTTAATCCTGTAGTTACTAAAGTTTCACAAGCCACTTTGGAATCAGGGTCTTGAGCTAAAAAGTTGTCTAATAAAGCGTCTGATATTTGATCCGCTACCTTATCAGGGTGTCCTTCAGATACAGATTCCGATGTAAAATAATACGACATTTTAAATATTTTTTAAATTAAAAGTTATGATTTGGCTTATTGTAAACAATGAAACTTTTTTAGCATTTTTTTTGGTGGTTGCAATAGGCCAAATCTCTCCACAAATCCTCGCAAATTTAAAAAATTAAATATTATTAAGATAGTATTAAAAATTTAAATTAAATTTGCATATAACTTATCAAGAAAGACGGAGGGATGGGCCCTATGATGTCTTGGCAACCTTTTTTAAAAGATGGTGCCAAATCCCACTCCAGTTTGGAGGAAGATGAGAGAAATTCATAAAATTTCCTAAAAATCTTTTTTAATAAGTCATGAATTAAATTATGATTGAAAAATTACTAAAAGAAAGAATTCTTGTGCTTGATGGAGCAATGGGAACAATGATTCAAAGATATTCTCTTGATGAAAAAGATTTTAGAGGTGAAAGATTTATAAATCACACTTGTGATTTAAAAGGGAATAATGATCTTCTCTCCATTACTAGACCAGATATTATACAGGCAATTCATAAAGAATATTTAAATGCTGGTGCAGATATAATTGAAACAAATACCTTTAGTAGTACAAGTATTGCTCAAGCAGATTATGACTTATCTGATATAGTTTATGAGTTGAATTTTGAATCTGCAAAAATTGCAAGAGAAGTTGCTGATTTATTGTCAACTGAGAAGAAACCAAGATTTGTAGCTGGTTCAATTGGACCTACAAATCGAACTGCTTCAATATCGCCTGATGTTGAAAACCCTGCTTTAAGACAAATTTCATTTGATCAACTTAAAGATGCATATTTTGATCAAACTAAAGGGTTAGTTGATGGCGGTGTAGATATTATATTAGTTGAAACAGTATTTGACACATTAAATTGTAAGGCTGCATTATTTGCTATAGAAGAAATCTTTGATGAAATAGGAAAAAGATTGCCAATTATGGTTTCAGGTACTATAACTGATGAAAGTGGGCGAACATTATCGGGTCAAACTACTGAGGCTTTTCTCAATTCTATCTCTCATATTCCTCTTTTAAGTATTGGTTTTAACTGTGCTTTGGGTGCTAAAGCTATGAGACCATATATTAAAGAGTTATCGGATAAATCACCTTTTTATATTTGTGCTTTTCCAAATGCCGGTCTTCCTAATGAGATGGGAGAGTATGATGAAAGTCCTCAAACTATGGCCGAACAAATTGAAGATTTTATGCAAAGTAATTTAGTTAATATTATAGGAGGATGTTGTGGTACCACACCACAGCATATTAAAGCTTTTGCAGATATTACTTCTAAATATTCTCCAAGAGTTAAACTTAAAAGAAAACAAGCCATGAGACTAAGTGGCTTAGAAGCAGTAACAATTTCTAAGGAAAGTAATTTTGCAAATATTGGAGAGAGAACCAATGTTATGGGTTCAATAAAATTTAAAAGATTAATAAAAGAAGATGATTTTGAAGAAGCTCTTTCTGTAGCATTGGACCAAGTTGATGGTGGTGCTCAAGCCATTGATGTGAATATGGATGATGGTATGTTAGATGGTAAAGAATGTATGGTTCATTTTTTAAATCTGATAGCCTCCGATCCTGATATCTCTAGAGTTCCAATTATGGTAGATTCTTCGAAATGGGAGATTATTGAAGAAGGTTTAAAATGTGTGCAAGGTAAAGGTATTGTAAATTCTATTTCTTTAAAGGAGGGAGAGAAAGTTTTTATTTCTCAAGCAAAAAAAATCTTAAGATATGGAGCTGCTGTAGTTGTTATGGCTTTTGATGAACAGGGTCAAGCTGTTGATTATGCGGATAAAATTCGAATTTGTGAAAGAGCATATAATATTTTAACAAAAAAAGTAGGTTTTCCTGCAGAGGATATAATTTTTGATCCAAATATTTTAACTGTAGCAACAGGAATAGAAGAGCATAATAATTATGCTGTTGATTTTTTTCAAGCTACAAAATGGATTAAGGAAAATCTTCCTCATGCAAAAGTTAGTGGTGGAGTAAGTAATGTTTCTTTCTCATTTAGAGGGAATAATATTGTTCGAGAAGCTATGCATTCATCATTTCTTTATCATGCAATAAATAATGGGCTAGATATGGGAATAGTAAATGCTGGAATGATAGAGGTATATGCAGATATCCCTGAAAAATTATTAATTGCAGTAGAAGATGTTTTATTAAATAAAGATAAAAATGCTACTGAACGCCTTTTAGAGATGGCTGAAAGTATTAAAGGAAAAGGTAAAGAAAGAGTAGAAGATTTATCCTGGAGAGAAACATCTGTAGAAGAAAGACTTTCCCATGCTTTAATAAAAGGAATAGTCTCTTATATTGATAAAGATGTTGAAGAGGCGCGCCTAAAACTAGATCAGCCGATAGATGTTATTGAAGGACCTTTAATGGATGGAATGGGAATTGTTGGTGATCTTTTTGGCTCTGGAAAAATGTTTCTTCCACAAGTTGTGAAAAGTGCTAGGGTAATGAAAAAAGCAGTGGCAATTCTTACCCCATATATTGAGAAATCAAAAGGAAAAGCAAGTTCAGCAGGAAAAATTCTACTAGCTACTGTAAAGGGAGATGTACATGATATTGGTAAAAATATTGTGGGGGTTGTCCTAGGCTGTAATAATTATGAGATTATAGACTTAGGAGTTATGGTTTCTTGTGATAAAATACTTTCAGAAGCGATTAAGCACAATGTAGATGTTATTGGCTTGAGTGGATTGATAACTCCATCATTAGACGAAATGATCTATGTTGCCAAAGAAATGCAAAGAAATAAAATGAATATTCCTTTGATTTTAGGTGGAGCTACAACATCTAAAATTCATACTGCGGTAAAAGTAAATGAGCATTATAATAACAATACAACTGTTCACGTGCTAGATGCATCAAAATCAGTTGGAGTTTTAAATAAATTATTAGGTGATAAAAGTGATGATTTTAATACTGAGATAAATATTGAATACGAAAAAATTAAGCAAAATTATCTTCAAAGAAGATTACAAAAAAAATACTTGTCGTTAGTTGATGCTAGAAAGAATGCGTTTGAAACGGACTGGAAAAATATAAAAATTACTCAACCAAATAATCTTGGAATTCAGATTTTTAATGATATTTCAATAAAAGAAATTAGAAATTATATTGACTGGACTCCTTTTTTCTACACTTGGGAAATGAAGAAGAAGTTTCCTTTAATTTTAGATGATGATAATTTTGGATTACAAGCCACTCAATTATATAATGATGCGAATAACATGCTTGACAATGTTATTGAAAATAATTGGTTAAAGTTAAAATCAGTAATTGGAATTTGGAAAGCAAATTCGGTTGGTGATGATATTATATTAAGAGATGAGAATAATAATGAAATAGAGACTTTTTGTACATTAAGACAGCAAGCGGTTAAATCAAATCAAAATCTTGCTCTTTCAGATTATATTGCTCCAAGTGATTCAGGAATTCAAGATTATGTGGGTGCATTTGCATGTACAGCAGGCATTGGCATAGAAAATCAATTGTTAAAATTTGAAAAAGAATTTGATGATTATAATATCATTCTTTTAAAAGCATTAGCAGATAGATTAGCAGAAGGGTTAACAGAATATATGCATGAGAAAGTTCGTAAAGAAATTTGGGGTTACGCTAATGAAGAAAATTATAATAATGATGAATTAATAGATGAAATTTATGATGGAATTAGACCTGCTCCAGGATATACAGCATGCCCAGATCATACAGAAAAACTTAAAATTTTTAGCCTTCTTCAAGCTGAGAAAAATATTGGTATAAGTTTAACAGAGAGTATGGCAATGATGCCAAATTCTAGTGTTAGTGGTTATTATTTTGCTCATCCATCCTCCAAGTATTTTACAGTTGGAAAAATACAAGATGATCAAATTGAAGATTATTCAAAAAGAAAAAACATGTCAATTAATGAAGTTGAAAAGTGGCTTCGATCAAACATTTAAAATATGAAAGTAACCGAACATTTAAAACAAGCGAAAGAAACACTATTTTCTTATGAGATTTTACCTCCATTAAAGGGAGCAAGTATCCAAACAATTTATGATACACTAGATGAATTGATTGAGTTTAACCCACCATTTATTGATGTTACATATCATAGAGAAGAATACGTATATAAAACAAAACAAGATGGTTTATTAGAAAAACAATCAGTAAGAAAACGACCAGGAACTGTTGGGATTTGTGCTGCTATAATGAATAAGTACAATATTGATACAGTTCCACATATTATATGTGGTGGATTTAATCAAGAAGAAACAGAAAATGCTTTAATTGATTTAGATTTTCTTGGTATTGATAATTTACTTGTTCTCAGAGGCGATCCAATAAATTCTGAAACATATTTTGCAGCTGAAAAGGGTGGTCATAAATATGCTTCTGATCTTGTTAAACAAGTTGATGGACTAAATAATGGGATTTATCTTGATGGTGATTTAAGAAACTCTTCAAAAACTAATTTTTGTATGGGAGTAGCTGGCTATCCAGAAAAACATTTTGAGGCTCCTAATCTCAATTCTGATATTCATTTTTTAAAGAAAAAGATAGAATGTGGCGCTGAATATATTGTCACACAAATGTTTTTTGATAATCAAAAATATTTTGATTTTGTTAAGTTATGCAGAGATAATGATATTAGTGTTCCCATTATACCAGGATTAAAACCATTGTCTACGGCTAAGCACTTAAATATTCTTCCTCATAGATTTCATTTAAATCTACCCTCAGAGCTAGTAAACGAGGTTCTGAGATGTAAAAATAGAGATGAAATTAGAGAGGTTGGGGTAGAGTGGGCAGTACAACAAACAAAAGAACTTATATCTTTTGGTGCTCCATGTGTTCATTATTATACTATGGGAAATACAGACAACATTATTAAAATAATGTCAAATTTCAGCTAAGCAGTTAATTTTTGAAAATGTTCCTCTAAATTTTTTTTTGTTTTTATTAAATCTTGCATTTTAGTGTTTTCTACAATTTTACCTTTATTAATAATAATAATATGATTACATATTTTAGGTATTTCTTGAAGAATGTGAGTGGAAAGTAGAACAATTTTTTCTTTTCCGATTTCTTGAATTAACTTTCTGATTTCAACTAATTGATTTGGATCTAGTCCAGTTGTTGGCTCGTCAAGGATAAGTATTTTAGGATCATGCACCAGAGCAGCAGCAATACCAACTCTTTGCTTATAACCTTTAGATAATTCTTCAATTCTTTTCTTTATTTCTCCATTTAAGCCAGTTTTATTAATTATATCATTTACTTTACCTTTCTTATTGTCAATTTTATATAATGAGGCAATAAAATCTAAATATTCAGTAACAAGCATATCTTTATATAATGGATTGTTCTCAGCAAGATATCCAATTTGTCTTTTTGTAGAAATTTCATTTTTTTGAGTATCATATCCATTTATTGTAATAATTCCTGAATCTTGTTGTAAAATAGATGTTATGATTTTCATGAGTGTTGTTTTACCTGCCCCATTAGGGCCTAGAAAGCCAACAATATCACCTTTTTTTAGCGAAAAAGAAACATCAATGAGTGCCTGTTGATTGCCGTATCTTTTACTAACATTTTTTATTTCTAGATACATTTTTTTGGATTAAAAACTATAAATTATGTAAGACAAATATAAAAAATAAGTAATTGTATATTTGTGATAAATGAAAGCATTAGTTATAAAATCAACTGGTAGTTGGTATGATGTAGAGTCAGAGGACGGTAATTTTTATAAATGTAGGATAAAGGGAAAATTTCGAACTGAGAATATTAAAAGCACTAATCCTATAGTTGTAGGAGATTATGTTGAAATTAATAATGATGCTCAAACTTGGATGGTTGAAAAGCTTTATGATAGAAAAAATATGATTGTTAGAAAATCTGTTAATCTGTCAAAACAAACTCATATAATAGCAGCTAATATTGATCAAGCTATACTAATGATTACTTTACAATCACCCCTTACCACTACAGGCTTTATTGATCGATTTTTAGTTTCTGCACAAGCGTTTGGGGTAGAGGTAATACTTTTTTTTAATAAAATTGATTTGTACAGCAAAAAACTTATTATTCAAAATCAAAATTTGATACGTGAATATTCAAAAATTGGTTATCGTTGTATATCATTTTCTGCACTAAATGATAATATTAATGAAGTAAAACCTATTTTAGAAAACAAAAGCAATCTAATTTCTGGACATTCTGGTGTGGGTAAATCTACTTTAATTAATAAATTACTTGGGACAACAGATATTTCAACAAATGAAATCTCTCAAAGACATGATCAAGGTCAACATACAACTACATTCTCTGAGCTTTATAGATTAGATTTTGGCGGTACAATTATTGATACTCCAGGAATAAAAGGATTTGGTCTAGTAAATATTGATGTAGATAATTTATCTGACTATTTTCCTGAATTTTTAAGTTTAAAGCAAGATTGTAAATTCAATAATTGTAAGCATATTAAAGAGCCAAATTGTAAAGTAAAAGATGCTTTAGAAAACGGCCAAATAAGCAAAGATAGATACTCAAATTATTTAAGTATGTTAGAAACAGAAGAAAGTATATATAGAACAAATAATTACTAATTGTGAAAGTAGTCATACAAAGAGTTTCAGAGGCAAGAGTAAAAGTATGTGAAAAGTTAATAAGTGAAATTAAGCTTGGGTTTTTAATTCTATTGGGAGTTGAAAAATCTGACTCTCAAACTGATATTAATTGGTTGGTAAGTAAGATTTCAAATCTAAGAGTTTTTGCAGATGATAAGCTTAAGATGAATTTATCAATTAAAGATATAAAAGGAGAGATAATTGTTGTTAGTCAATTTACTTTACATGCAAAAACAAAGAAAGGGAATAGACCTTCTTATATAAAAGCAGCAATTCCTGAAAAAGCAGAATCGATGTATGAGGAATTTATTTCACTATTAAAAAATGAATCTGGAGTTAGTGTGCAATCTGGAGTTTTTGGGGCTAATATGCAAGTTGATATTGTAAATAATGGTCCAGTAACAATGATCATTGATTCAAAAAATAAAGAATAAACTATTAAATCTTTTTTAAGATAGATTTTCTGCCAATTTTCTTTGTAATGATATCAATATCAATGTTCCATCCTCTTGCTGGAGAAAATTCTCGTCCATAGTAAATGATTTGAAGATGAAGTTTGTTCCAAAGTGTAATTGGGAATAATCTTTTTGCATCTTTCTCAGTTGTTTCTACATTTTTGCCATTGGTTAATCCCCATCTGTACATTAACCTATGAATATGTGTGTCAACTGGAAAAGCAGGCACACCAAACGCTTGTGACATAACCACACTTGCAGTTTTATGACCTACTGCCGGAAATTCTTCCAGATCTTTAAAATTATTTGGAACTTTTCCATTGTGCTTTTCAATAATCATTTTTGATAAGCCGTAAATTCCTTTACTTTTCATTGGAGACAAGCCACAAGGTCTGATAATATCTTCAATATCTTCAATAGTTAGTTTAATCATTTTTTCTGCAGTATCAGCTATTTTAAAAAGTTTTGGTGTAATTTTATTTACTCTTTCATCAGTACATTGTGCCGATAGTAGAACGGCAATTAAGAGAGTATATGGATCTTTATGATCTAGAGGGATTGGAGTTTTTGGGTATAAGCCTTCTAATGTCTCAATAACATAATGAACTTTATCTTGTTTATTCATTGTTTTTTTTTGAAGGCTGACCATATTTATGAATTATTTCAATATTTTCTGAAATAGACATTATTCCTGGATTGATACCAGGCTCTCCCTCAGGGATTTTAGTCTCAAGTTCATTATAATATTCCTGCCATAAATTCATTGTATTGTTTGTGATGGGGTCAATAAATGTCATAGGATACAATCTAAAAACACTATCTTTTTCAAAGGCTTCATAAATTAACTCGGAACAATAATATTTGTTATTATCTTTTATAAAATAATCATCATATTCCACACCTATTTTATTTTTTAAAAATTTCACGGCATCAAGAATTGAATATTGATATCTTTTTTTTAGTCTTCCAACAGTCACTTTAGGTTTTTTATTACTATCTATAGATCTATTTAAAAAACTATCAAGCCGTGTTGTTGTAACTTTATTTGGGATTGCTTCAAGAACTCTTATGTTATCCTCGTAAATATAGTTGGGATTAATACAATTTGGATCTCCCAGCTCTACAATTATTCCAATATGAGAAAAGTTATAGTTGTTATATCCCGGTGTGACCATTTCAATTGCATCACACAAGGGAGAGGAGTCTAAATCTTGAAATAGGATATCTCCAATCTGTAATTGGAAGTCATTATTATCTGAAATATTACAACTTATAAAGCAAATAAACAAAATGAAATATAGTTTTCTCATAATTTCAAAAATAAAAAAAGAGGATAGTTATCCTCTTTTTAAAAAGTTAATATTAGCTACATTATTCAGCTAAAACAATTATCTTATTTTTTTGCATTTCAATAACACCACCATTAATGCTGAAATTTTTCTTCTTATTTTCAGTATCTGTTACATATATCTCTCCTTTAGATAGAGTAGAAATAATAGGAGCGTGGTTATTTAAAATTTCAAATTCACCATTAGTTCCCGGAAGTTTAATAGATTTTACTTCTCCTTCAAAAAGTAGTTTTTCTGGAGTTAAAATATCAAGTAACATATATATTTATTTTGTGTCAGCAATCATTTTTTCTCCTTTCTCAATCGCTTCTTCAATGGAACCAACTAAGTTAAATGCAGCTTCAGGATATTTGTCAACTTCTCCATTCATAATCATATTAAATCCTTTAATAGTGTCTTGGATATCTACTAACACACCTTTTAGTCCAGTAAATTGTTCAGCAACGTGAAAAGGCTGAGATAAGAATCTCTGTACTCTTCTTGCTCTATGTACAGCTAATTTATCTTCTTCCGAGAGCTCATCCATTCCTAAAATAGCAATAATATCTTGTAATTCTTTGTAACGTTGTAACAGCTCTTTAACATCTTGAGCGCATTTGTAATGTTCTTCACCTACAACTTCAGCGGATAGGATTCTTGAGGTAGAATCTAAAGGATCAACTGCAGGATAAATTCCAAGTTCTGCAATTTTTCTTGAAAGTACTGTTGTAGCATCTAAGTGAGCAAATGTAGTAGCAGGAGCAGGGTCTGTTAGATCATCTGCAGGTACATATACAGCTTGTACGGACGTAATAGATCCATTTTTTGTAGATGTAATTCTCTCTTGCATAGTCCCCATTTCAGTTGCTAGAGTTGGCTGGTAACCAACAGCAGATGGCATTCTACCTAAAAGAGCAGAAACTTCAGAACCAGCTTGAGTAAATCTAAAAATATTGTCTACAAAGAAAAGTACATCTTTTCCTTTTCCATCACCCTCACCATCTCTAAAATACTCGGCAATTGTAAGTCCTGAAAGTGCTACCCTTGCTCTAGCTCCAGGAGGCTCATTCATTTGTCCAAATACAAAAGTTGCCTTAGAGCCAAGTAATTTTTCTCTATCTACCTTTGATAAATCCCATCCACCTTCTTCCATATTGTGATTGAAATCTTCTCCATAATTAATAATTCCAGACTCAAGCATTTCTCTCAATAAATCATTTCCTTCTCTTGTTCTCTCGCCAACACCTGCAAAAACTGATAACCCTCCATGGCCTTTAGCAATGTTGTTAATTAGCTCTTGAATAAGTACTGTTTTTCCAACTCCAGCACCACCAAATAGACCAATTTTACCTCCTTTTGCATAAGGTTCAATTAAATCAATAACTTTAATTCCAGTAAATAATACTTCTGTTGCTGTAGAAAGATCTTCAAATTTAGGTGGGTCTCTATGTATTGGAAGACCATTGTCAGTAGATAGATTTTCCATTCCATCAATAGCATCTCCTATTACATTAAATACTCTTCCTTTGATTTTTTCTCCAGAAGGCATTTTTATTGGTGCTCCAGTAGCTAAAACATCAACCCCTCTACTTATTCCATCTGTAGTTTCCATCGCAATTGCTCTCACTGTATCTTCTCCAATATGTTGTTGGCATTCTAAAACTAATTTTGAACCGTTTGATCTGGTTATTTCAAGAGAATCATAAATATTTGGCAATTCATTTTCATTGTTGTTAAAAACAACATCAACTACAGGGCCAATAATTTGAGAAACTTTTCCAGTATTGTTTGACATGTCTATATTTTTTGAGTTTTTTTCTTGTTAATTACGCCAGCAAATTTAGTGTTTTTAATTTGTTTGTTTTATAAGATTTACTAATTAAATTTATTATTAATTTTGAACACTTTTTTAACATTAAAAATTGATTATTGAAAAGCTATAATTCCTTAGATAATTTTAAATCTGATTTCAAAACTATTGTTACAATAGGAACTTTTGATGGAGTGCATATTGGTCATAGGTATATAATTAATTATCTAAATAAAATAGCAAAGAGAGAAGGAGGTGAAAGTGTTTTGTTGACTTTTTCTCCACACCCAAGGTTGGTTATTAATAAAGAACATTCACACTTAAAATTGATAGATACTTTGGATGAAAAAAAAGAAAAACTTAAAAATTTAGGATTGCAAAACTTTGTTGTTCAAAAATTCACTAAAGAATTTTCTCGAACCAAATATGTAAATTTTGTTAGAGATATATTGGTCAAAAAATTAAATGTTGATCATTTGGTTATCGGCTATGATCATCAATTTGGAAGAAATAGAGAGGGCTCGATTAAAGAGCTTCAAGAATTATCTGAATTATATAATTTTAAAGTTGAAGAAATACCACCACAAAAGCAAGAGGACGTATCAATAAGCTCTACAAAAATTAGAAATTTAGTTTTAGAAGGTAATATTGAAACCGCTAATAAATATTTGGCTAATAATTTTCTGATAAGCGGAAAAGTTATTGATGGTGAAAAAATTGGAAGGACAATTAATTATCCAACAGCAAATATATCTTTTGATACAGATAAGCTTATCCCAAAGCCTGGCGTATATGCCGTAACTATAAATATTTCAAATAAAAGTTATGATGGTATGCTGAATATAGGTGTCAAACAGCAAAAAATTGAAGTTCATATATTTGATTTTTCAAAAAATATTTATGGATTTGATGTTAAAATAGAATTTAAGAAATTCATAAGAGAGAACATTAAATTTGCAAATATTTCACAACTCAAAAATCAGCTTATAAAAGACGAAAAAAATGTAGAGAGTTTTTTTGCTGAGTTTAAACTAGGTC
>Ga0257126_1001790_pt1 | contig 14904 bp, 3 predicted proteins | sample SI060_120mmetaG_FD_190151 | JGI IMG/M metagenome (GOLD analysis project Ga0257126, IMG submission 190151) | Marine microbial communities from Saanich Inlet, British Columbia, Canada - SI060_120m | ecosystem: Environmental > Aquatic > Marine > Inlet | place: Canada: British Columbia | collected... | reverse complement strand
CAAACTTATATTGAGTTAATCCTCTAAAGTCTTCAGCAGATGGCGAAACAAATATTTTAAACTTACCAACTTTTTTACCTCGTCTTTGAGCTACACCTTTAGAGAATTCTTTAAAAGATTCTGTACCTGTTTGACGCTCAATCATGTCATTGAACCCTTTATCTAAACCTTTACTAAATTTAATTTTAGCTTGTTGAACCTTACCTTTTACATCGAAAGTATTAAATACATCTTTAACAGCTTTAACATTACCTAAATGGTCATCAGCAAAATAGAAGTCATTATACCCTTCAGCTACTTTACCTACCATCCAATTAGCTTTAGCTTTAGGATCTCCGTCGGCTAAACCAGTAATATTTTTTAATGGGATGTCTAAGCCAAGTTCAGCTAAAAATTCCTGTATAGGACCTGCGGCATCTTGAGGCCTAGCAGTTAAAACAAATACATCTTTAGTACCTCTAGCTTGTGCTATTTTTTTAGCTACTTCAAACAATGGACCTTTTTTACCGTCCATAACCTTGCTAAATTCACTAAAATCAAATATAGCGCCTTCAGCCTGCATCATACTAGCATCTTTTGCAAACGTAGCAGCATCTATAGAGCCTTCTGTACCATCCGGCATTGTATATAGTACATTACTATTAGTTCTAGCTAAAGTATCATCAAAATCAAATACACGTATTTTTTTAGGCGCACTGGAAAAGCTAACGGATCTACCGTTATTAATTGCTTTTTGAACAGTGTTTGACCTATCAAGTAATTTTTTACTGGTTACTTTTTCTTTAAAAGGATATGCTAATTTTTTGTTATTAACGATGTTTGCTTTATTTAACGCTGGCGCAAGCTTAATAAATTGGTCAATAAATTTTTGAGAATCTTTCTTAGTAAACTTAGGCTCTGTTAATTGTCTTTCTACTAGTTCACCTTGCTTTTCTATAACGTCTGGCTGAAGCTGTAAAGCATTATCATCTACTACAACGCCATACTCTTGGTCCATGCTTATGCCTGTGTTCGGATCTATTAAAGAGCTCAATCCAATTCCTGATTTTATTAAACGTATTACAGGATCATTAAGTAAGCTGTAGCCTTCAGGTAGAGTTCCGTCTAACCCAGCAGCATCAATTTTAGCATCATCTTTAACTGATAATTGCGTTTGGTAGTAATTCTTTTTAACATAAGGCATTACATCTCCCACTTGATTATTAACTATAGCCCACAATAATGTTCCTCCTACGGTTGAAGCAGGTGGATTGTGTTCTTCTCTGTATTTTTTACCTTTTGTTTGATTTGGTTTTCCGGACAAAGCATACTCAAAAACTTTTGACCTATACTTAAAGCCTGCTGCTATTTTTATGAATCCAGAAGTAGCTTGATAACCACCTTCAATAATCATTGCTGCAATTTCTTTAGGCATCCCTGCGGCTACAGCGTCTTGTAGCTCATAAGCAACCCTTTCCATTGCTAACATATTCTGCGCAAACTTCTCTACCGCTTTTGGGCTAAAGAATTTTGTTGTAACTCTACCTGTTTTATACACAGGAGCATCTATAGAATTTTGGGTAGCTAGTTTTCTAGCGGCAACGTAAGCTGGGTCAGTTACCCCATAATACAATCTATTAGTATTAGCTACTAATGTTACATTTCCATCACTAATTTTAGCAATAGCCTCAAGCGTAGGTGGATCATATACAATATTTCCTGTATCTAATTTTCTATCTGTTGCTTTTATCCAATCACCATTACTTAAAGCATACCAAACTTGATTTGGTGAAAACTTTATTTTAGGATTAGCGACTAGCCATTTGTTTAATTTATTAGCATCAGGTCCTGACTTACGAGGTCTAGTTCTTATAGCTCCTGAATTCTTTAAAGCACCAGCATCAAAAGTTTCTAATGATAAATTATATTTTGTTATTATTCCTTCAAATTCTTTTTGCTTTTCTACTCTATTTTTATTGTTTATAGCTTGTTTTTCTATACCAATAATTTTATTAACTTGTTTACTAGACCTAGCATTAGCTATTTCTACAAGTGCTTGTTTTTTACCTTTACTAAACTTAACTGTACCTCTTTCAATATCTCTTGATACTAAAGCTACAGTGTCCTCTCCTAAGATTTCCCCTAAAGCTTCTTGGTTATCTTTAAATTCTTGTCTTACATCGCTAACAAAATCACCAGCTTGTTTACCTTCAAATTGACCGACTATATCTTCGTCTAAATCTTTTTGAGTAACTACTTTATCATTCTTTAACTCTGAAACAAAAACCTCAAAACCAGCTTCTTCCGCTAAAGCTTTTCCTAACGATTCTCTTTTACCGCGTATAACTTTACCATCACTACCAATAAAATTTGCTACAAAGTTTTCATCAGTAATGCTGTCTTCAAACTTGCCATCTACTTCTACTTGAATAGCTCTTCTAACAATTTGATTACCAGATGTTCCTCCTTTTTTATTAGTAGAAACTTTTTCACGGTCGATTTCTTTACCTACCCATTCTGGATAAGGAACAAACTTTGGTTTAAAAATATCATTACCGTTGCTATCTTTTTTTCTTTTACCATCACTATCCAAGGCATAAGTACCTCCAACGGATTTCTCTATAGCCGCAGGTATAGCTGATTGCAGATAGGTGGTTGTCATGTTTTCTAGAATAGATTTTTTATTATCTATTAGAAACTTTTGATATGATCCATCTTTAGGGTTACCCATGCGATTTATTATCTGCTTAGGCAAAGCTTTTGGATCTTTAACAACATTACCAATGGCTTTTTTAATTTCTGCCACTAATGGAGTAGTTTGCGCATTTTTACCCTTAGGTCTGTCTGATAATTTTGATTTTAATTTACCCGCTACATTTGCAAGCTTTGTTTTAATTTCACTAGATATAAAACTAGGTATCAATTTAGGATTTGAAATTAATGGTTTGTATTTTTTTCTAGTATCTACTTCAGACCCAGAATCTTCTTCTACCGTTTTGCTTTGCACCTCTTTGCTATCTAAGTCTGCTTTCTTCTTAGCAGCCTCGCTTTCTTTAAATAAAGCTTTTTTAGCATCACGTATTGCAAACGGCGTATTTGAAAATATAAATTCTCCAAAAGTTATAGGCTCTTTATTACCTGCTTTTTTTCTTTCTGCAGCAGGATCATAATTAGTTAATCTTTCTTGAATACTTTTTATGGTTTTTATACCCGCTTCTTTACTTGAAGCTTTTGATTTTATATAATTACTTATAGCACCACCTTCTTCTGTAGCTTTAAAAACTTCATTAAATATTTTAGGGCTAAAGTATTCCTCCTGAGTGGTAATTGAAGGTGGGACAAGCGAATTAATTTTATCTAATAAAGGTGCTTTACTAAAACTCACTCCCTTGTCGGTAGTTGTTGTTATATCAGAAGTAGGTAAATCTTTTATAACTTTACTTTCTTTAGCTTTCTTAATGTCAGCTGTAGTTAAGGTACCGTCTTTTAATTTTTTTCCAAACCCAACAACAAAATTAAATATATCTTGTTCTCCTCTAAAGTCAAATTTATAATCGCTACCAAATGTTTTTTGAATCATAACACCAAAAAGACCAGAAATACCTTTTGCTTTTTGTACATTTGTTATCTGATCATCAGCAACATATTCCATGAATCTAGATATTACTTCCGTAGGATCTATATTTCCCGCATCATCATCAATACCGTCTTTTATAAATTTATCGTAAGTTTTTCTATCTGTAGCTTTTAACGTTGACAAAAGCTGATCACTTATGCCTTTAAAAGAAGCACTGTTTTCAGGATTGCCTAATAACATTTCAAAAGCCTTGTGGCCTACCTCATGTGTTTTAATGTACTTTCTTTGATTTTTTACTTGGTTTTCAACAATAGCAACCATAGTGCCACTTGCTCGATTCCAGTAACCATCATTACCGTTTTTTAGCTTTAGGATTATTTCTTTTTTATCTTCAGGGGCAATTGTATCGTCATTATTAACTTCAGTTATAGCTTCATCTACGGTATCAAAAGATTTAAAATTTTTGAACAAACTTGAATTACTTCTACCTAGTTTTTTATTTTCTACTCTAACTTTATCTCCAAAATAAAGATCATAAGCTCTATCGTTTATATCTTCTTTACTTGCTTGCTTACCGTTTCTTTCGCCAGATAGCATAGCATCTGCGGTATCTAAATATTCCTGAGATTCAGATCTATTTAATCCTTTAAAAGCAGCCCATTCTGTGCCATTCTTAAGCATGGTCTCATCTTTAACCGCTTCGTTTCTCGCTTTAACTACAACATCGTATTGTGATTTTACTTCAGCTATTAATTGAGTTCTTTCTTTATTACTTATGTTAGGATTCTTTTGTATTTCAATTGCTATATTTTCTAACTCAGCCTGCTTGTTTATAATTTTTACTACTTCGTTTTTTGCACCTTCTGTTAAATTATTAGCTACAATTACTTCTTGTTGCTTGATTTTATCAGCAAGCTGAGTACTTTTTTCTTCAATAGATTGTTTTAGTAAATTTTGTTTTCCTTTTAAGATAGACTTACTTTTATCAGACAAATTAGGGTTTGTAAACAAGTTTAGGTTTAACTCTTTGTTTAAATCATCTAACTTATTTTGCATAGTTCTAATTTCACTTCTAGTTTCATAAGTAGAAAACTGAGAATTGTACATTCCTTTAAGAAATGGTATTGCAGCAAAAGCAAAACCAAAAGCAAGACCAGAAGCGCTAGCATGATCCATCCCTTGCATAAAAGGATTACCGTCTAGTAAATTTTGCACCCCTACTGTAGCAGCCTCTCCGAAAGCCTCTGAAAGAGGTTCGTATATAAGACCTGGCGCTTGTTTTTTTGCGTAAATTTTCATGGAATTATTAACAACAGACTCTTTACCGTTATTCATCCAATTAAGCTTAGCTCTTTTTAAAATAGGTACCGTAGTTATTTGAGCAAAAAGACCCTCCGCTAAACCGTAACCTAAACTTGTTCCCCACAATTTAAGAGGAGAATACTCAGCTGTACCTGTTGCGATTTCATTTTGCATATCCATCATCTTGCCACCCGCACTAGATGCTCCGATTACATAAGCAGCGGCGCCTCCAGATGCCATCATAGCTGCAAGTATAGGTATTTGATTAGAAACCTCTTGAAATATAAATTTGGTTGTATTTTCGGGCGTAGAAAAAGCTTCGTCAAAAGAAACATCTCTTTGATACGAATCTCTAATTTCTTTTGTATATTCAACATAGTCTGATCCTAGCTGAGCTACTTTTTCGCTCTGTCCCAATGATAATATATTCAAACCTAGCATTCCTGTATTTACAACAATATCTTGAAAGCCTAACCCAGCACTTACAGCATATTTTTCTACTAGTTCGTAATTTTTAGCGGTAGCCTCCATAGCAACATCAATATCTGATATGTCGCCTATGCTTTCAGCCATCTTGATTCTTTTATCATTATAATCGCTTATATTCGCATTTTTTGCGTCTTCTAAAGCCATCATTATATTATAAAAACTTTTAGGTAACAAAACCTCTTCGTCTAAACCAAGAAGCATGTTTAACTTTGGGCTATTTATTTTTTCCTTTTTATCTTCAGGTATCTCTATATTTAGCTCGTCTATTATAGGTTGCAGTTTATTTTTTTGTTGAGTAATAAAATCATCAACACTTTGATTTTCGCTAGGGGTTGCGCTAAAAACATCTATAGCAGTCTGTTGTTGCTTTTGATATTTATTCGCTCCTTCGGCAGCTACTTGACCACCTTCATTAGTTTCATTGTAAGCCTTAGCTTTTTCTTGTTTGACAAAGGTTTCACTAGCATATAAAAATGCCTGAGCTTCCTCTTTATTAAAAGCTGCGTTTATAAATTTAGCTCTAGTTTCGCGTATTGCTTCGTTTATATCAGCTTGTTTTAAATTTTGTCTTACGTTTATCTTTGCTTGCGCTTCTAAGTTCTTTTTGACACCCTTTCTTTCTAGCCTATTTACTTCTTGAGCTATTTCTTTTTGGTAAGGGTTGATTGTTTCTGTAACAGTAGTACTGGTATTATATCCTCCTACATTTATTTTTTTATCGTAAGGTTTAAAAAGATCTGGGTTAATTATGTACGCTTGTTCCGCTTCAACTCTTGCTTTATTTATTATAGGATTTAATTCATTATTTTCCCATTGCTTGTATTTTGCAATCATTTTATTTTTAGACCTGGTCCACTTAGGTAAATCTAAATATGATTTATTTTTATCTAAAAATTCTTGAATTTTGTCATTGTTCTTAAAAGACCCATCAGATTCAAGTTCTAAAATTTCTGAATATATATACTCCCCTGTTTCAGGATTTTTAATTCTAGCTCTTAACGCTTCACTTCCAATCACTGCATTAACATCGCCTTCTTGAACTATATCAGTTTCTTCAAAATCAACTCCTGATCCTGTAAAAAGTTTGTTAAATGTTTTTTTACTAACTTCTTCTTCTTGCTCAAATAAACCAGTATTATCCAAATCACCTAAAGATCTGCTATCAAAACTTCCTGTGTCTTGGTTGTAACTTATACCTTTAAATGAATTATTTAAACTTTCAAAAACTTTTTCATTTGAAGTAGCTTTAATAGCTATTTCTTCAGTACTTGAACTTTGCGGCGTTGTGTTAAAAGCAGCGGCATATTCATCAAAAGTATCTGGATACCCTGGCTGACCCGCTTTAGTTTCTAAATAAGTATCTTCATATACTATAGCTCCAGGTCTATCTCCTTTGCCTTTAAACTCTATGAATCTAGGCTCAGGATCTGGTGAATCCAAAGAAGTATCTACCGAGGATAATTCCGTATCTTCTGGTTCTACATACTCCGCTTGTGATGCCGTCATTGGTTGAGACACCACATCTGCATCCACTGCAGCGTCTTTTTGAAAAGTTGGATCAAGCAAGTCACCTTCTTTTATTTTAGGTTCAGGATCTTTTGTAACGTCTTCTGCTTGCAGTGCAAATCCTGCCGCTTCTGCATAAGCCTCTACGGTCACCCCTGCAGATTCCGCATATTTTTGCATTTCCTCAACACTTACCTGATCTCCTGTTTCTGAATTTATATACATGCTTTTGTGTTTTCTTGTTTATTTAATTTTAATTTTAATCTTTTACTTTTAACATTCCTGCTCTAAGATTAATTTCATTTACTGTTTTTATGCCTTTAGGATATATATAGTACTTTATTGTTCTATCTTTAGTTCCGGCTTTTTGTATTCCGTCTTTATCCACTGGAGCAGGCAGGAAATAATACCTATCATCACCTTCTCCTTTTAGTTCCCAAATTCCTTTAGAACCAGCATCAATTTCAGGAGCAAAATTATTTATAGCGCTCTTAAAGGAGCTTTCTTTGTTTTGGATTACAGCTCGTTTTTTATCTCTTACTGAGTCTACTTTTCTACTAGGCGCTAATCCTCTATCTTTAATTATTTTTTTAGCGTAAGCTATTTGAATTCTTTCAAGCTGCGGATCATTCACTTTACCATTTTCATTCATTTGCCATACAACTTTATCTGGATCTATTATTTTAGCTAAATCGCCTTTTATAAAACCCTGGCCTTTAGCAGGATCGTCCATTTCATCAATCATTGTGTTGTTAGATAATCTAATCGCTGCTTGGGCGCCTAAACCTACTATATACCCATCAGATTGTGATCTAACGTCAGCTATTAACTGGTCCATGTTTGCTTCACGGTAATACTCGGTTTTTTTAGTCACAGGATCATACTCAGGGGTACTTGACTGACCCTTGTAGTAATCTTTTTTTGCTATTGTTATAGCGTTAGCAATCTCCTGCATATTTTTAGTAGGATTTGCTATTATTGGAAGTTCCGCTCCTCTATTAGCGTTAGTACCTACTTCTTTTCCTTCTGCATCATAAGATGCAACTTTAGTTGTTAATCCGCCTGTTTCGCTGTCCCAATTAAATGTACCAACAGATCGGCCTGGTGTTGCCCCAACTCGACCTTGAATATTTAATCTTTTATATATTTTAGGATTACCATATTTATCGAAACCACCATAATTACCAGCCCCTGATGCAATCATAGAAGTCCACTCCTCCATATCAGCTTGATCCTCAATTGCTTGCTGTTTAATTTGAGTACCCATATTAGCTAAAGCAGCCATTTCCTGAGAATCATTGGAGCTAAAATTTAAAGGATCCTTAATAGACTTAGCATACAATTCGCCATACCTTTTTACACCTGATCTAATTGCTGTTGCCCAGTCTGTACCGCTATTTTTAATATCTTCAGCGTTTGCGCTATTGGCTAATTTACCTTGAGCTTGAATGATCTGCGTTTGCATTGCAACATTCTTCCTTTTAGTTTCCTCTAGTTCTTTCTGTCTAGTTTTTATAACATTAACTGCTGTGTCAGTAACAGTTTTCATCATATTCCTAATATGCTGGCCTGATTGTGTATCTATTATTTGTTGCGGGTTTCTATAACTCATATTTTTTTCTTTATCTATTGCCAATGTTAAAATAGTCTCTACCGCTGGTATCAAGTTTTGGACCACTAAAAGCACCTGAGGTAAGCCCTGCTCCAACAAGAGAGGTTACGCCTCCTATCATACCTGTTAGCGCACCCGTCCTATCTGCACTTGCTTGTGCTTGCCTTGCTTGAGCACCTGCTAATTGAGCAGAAACCCTATCTAATTGACCTTCTTCTCTATTTTCTTGAGCTCCAAACATAAATTGTCTACCTTGCATTTCCATTCCTTGTACTCTACCGCCTTCACTAATTTGTATTCCTTGTATTCTTTGTTGTTCAGCTAGTTTTTGCTGTTGCAATTGTTGTTCTCCCTGAGCTCTTAGTCTTTCATTTTGAGCTTCTTGTTGCTCAATACTAGCAGATACACCTTTTTTACTTTGTAACGCTGCTTGAGCTAAAGCTGTAGCTCCTCCGGCTCCTGATCCTGTGGCTCTTATAGTGTCTAAAGTATTAGCTAATGATATGTCAGCTTGCTCTACTTGTATTTCCGCTGCCTGTGTGGCTACACTTAAATTAGCCATAGGATTTGATAATTGACTACTTAAGTCTTGTGCTAGACCGCTTAAGTTTGTAACTCCTTCAGCTGGGTTTATAATTGCCTGTCTATTGTTTTCTAAATAGTTTAACTTTCTATTAAGCCTTGCTTTTTCTCTTTTAGCAGCCCTTTCTGCTTTCTTTGCTTTACCAGCTCCAAAAATACCACCGATTATATTAAGCGCAGCTCCGCCGATCATTATTCCTGCTGACAAAGGTTCTGCCATTTGGACGCTGGGATCGCCATGCCCAAATAAAAATATTTCTAAAAATTCTATCATGTTATTTGTTTTATCTTCCGTATGTTGCACCTACTGCAAATAATTCCTTTAATCCACCCCTGTCAGTGGTGTTATCAGTCTTCATTGTTACAGTTGCATAGTAAGCTTTTAATCCTGTATTATTAGGGCCTATCAAAACTTGACCAGCTAAAGGTTTTGTTGAATTGTTTTTTATAGCAGCTAAATATCTATTTTGTTTTCTATCAAATCCAGCTCGGTATTGTATGTTGTTTTCAAAATAAGAACCTTCATCATAACTGTATATTCTTGAAGTTGTATCTATATTGTCCTCCCATAACCCATCGTATAGGTCAAAACCAGTTTCATCTGAAACTAAAGATGTAACTTCCCATCCATTAGATCCTTCATAGTTTATTGTATTAAACGTTTTAACTCTAGTAGGATCGGGATTAAATACAAACTTTACGACTGACGGGTAAACTGGTCCATAAAATGAACCTCTCAAAGTTCTAGTTGTATAATGCTTATAAACAGCTCTAACTTTTGTTGTAAAAAAATTACCTTGAGAGCTAAAACCAAAACTAGGTTTATAATCAAAAAAGCTCACCCATCCATTTGTAGCCTCGTCAAAGTTAAGCGTATAATACTCAGTAAAAACACCTGGGGGTTGCAAAGAAACTACGTAATTTTTACTATAAACATCATAAGCGCCAATTATTTTACCGGTTGTTCCTACTAAAGATAGTTTATCTCTAAAGAAATCTACCATACCGTAATTAGATATTTCTGTAATACCATCTCTAGACAGTCTTAATACAGCGTTTCTATTTTTATCAGTGAAGTATTTTTGATAACCATATACAGCAAATGATTCTGGATTTGTAGATATTCCATACTCCCCAGCATAAGGTATTATTTGGCCTATAACTAAATTAGCCGATGTTGTTATTGCAGATCCTTCTGCGGAATATATTGCGTCTTTGTCTATTAAAGCTCTGTTTACTTTATCCTCTTGAAATATAATTAAGTTAGTATCCTCAGCGTAAAGCTTTTGTATACTTCCTCCAGCTGGATCAACACTCCTGGTTATTTCTTCAGCAGTGCTAAATTGATTAGATTGATTTACACCTGTTCTAGAATTAAACACTCCTGAGTATATTAAAGAATTTGATCGTCTTTGTTGAGCGTCGTTATCCTCTACTATATAAGCTTTTACTCCTAAATCTACCGATGTATTATTGTAACCTCCTCTAATTCTAGATTCTTCAATATACCAATCCTCCGCTAAGTTAACTGTACTAGGAGCTACGAATTGCGGCGTAGCACTAGGAAACGGATTAACCTCTTCTGTCTTAGGTAGATCTGTTATCTTCTTCACATAAAATGAGTTAAAGTACCCTACTTCTAATGTTATTGGCATATTATATTTATTACTTGTTTTTATATTTTATTACGCTGGTGCTGTTGAACAACCAGGATACACCGCATCTCCAAAATTAAATATTAAATTACTGGTTCCTCCCGCTGGTATACATAAAGTTCCTGCTAAAGCTGTAGTTATTACTCTATATTCTCCCGGCTTAGATATTTCAGTTCTGGAGCCTGTAGTTGCAGAGTTTGCAGAAGTTGAAACCGATAAGTTATAAATAGGAAACCCGTCGCTATCCGTCGCTTGAATAAACCCTGTTCCTGATTTTTCTTGAATAGTATACGAAACAGTAACATCCCCAGCAATAGTCGCGAAGTTATTTGTAAGTACAGGCTGTATATATAAAGTACCCTGGGTTAATGCTCCTGTCGTGTGATTTACAGTAACAGGTGGAATACCTGTTGTTGTGCTAGGATTTCTTGCGAAAACATTATATGTTCTACTGCTTGAATTTGCAGGGTAAGTAACGCTAGGCCCTCCAGGTACACCGTCATCATCTACAGTGTCAATAGAAGATGCAGATACAGTACTACTAGCTAAAAATTGCAATTGCATTGATTGACCACAATATGTATTAAGAGGATTTGATGCTTGGTAGCCTTCACATAAAGCTTTGTTAATCCTTTGTGCCCCTGTAGTAAAACTAACCGTGCTAACAGCACTAGTAAGACCACTACCGTTTAAATCCTGGACAACAACATCAATATTGTAATCAGTATTTATAGCTAAATTATTTGTTGATGTTATAACTCCCGTAGATGAATCAATAGAGAAATCTAGTCTTTCTGGCTCTAATGACCATACTAGTTCCTGAGTATTTACAGTAGCATCGGCACTTCCATTAACAGCGCTTAGATCTATTATAGTCTGACCTGAAGCTGTAGTTATGTTAGATGGTTGAGTAAAACTGTCAATAGTTGGTGCTACATTGCTCAAAGATATGTTTGGCAACACTGTTGAATCTGGAAAAGTACCAGCCCCTGTTGTGTAAGAAGTGTTTACCGTTATCGTGTATACTCCTGTAAAGCCTAAGTCTACAGTACTGTTATAAAAAAATGTTTTACCAGTTCCTGGTTTTATTTGAAAACCTGTTGGAGTAGTTAAACTGTCTATAGCTATATTAAATGTATCGGCACTTATAACTGTACCGTTACCATCTATTATTGACCAATCTACTATAGTAACATCCGCAGGAGGCACTAAATTGCCTGACCCGTCTGTGAAATTAAAAGCAGAGCCAATAACAGTTGTATCTGTTACGCTTTCTGGAAATGTAGTTGCTTGAAAATTAGATCCTATTAATCCACCATATTGAGAATCAATTATATTATTTAAAGCAACAATGCTTCCCGATAATGATGTTTCCCAGTATATATCTAATAAAGACTCCACAGGTTTTGTTTCAGCTACAGATAAAAATGGTACCATAGATAAAGTTCCTGTAGGAGTTGGATCTGTGTTTATAGATTTTGCTGTTACAATTGCCCCTATTGGATTACTTATATTTTCAGATTGATTACCTCTAACTACAAATAAGTTTGAATCAGTATTATATAACGACGCATCTGGTCCAGTTTTACCCCAGGGTATTGCTCCAATTTGCTCGGGGGTGTCATTTACGCTGGTTACTCGTTGTGGGTTAGCTGGATCATCATAGTTGTAAATATTTGTTATACCTGATTTGCCATATTCACCACCACTAACATCAGGCTTAAATGGAATAGCCGCTATTTCCATATCTCTAACAGTAGATATTTGTATTATCTCTTGTTCTATATTTCCCGGGTAGTACTGAGTGTTGTAAGGTTGATCGTAAAAAAGTCCAGCAATTGGTTTATTTACAATGTTAGGATTATTAACTCTTATTAAAATATCCTCACTACTGGTAAAATCTCTATCACTAGCACCTACTTCTACTAAGTTTCTTGGTATCTTATTTATATTATCGCCTAGTAAAGTAGTAAAAAAGCTTTTATTCCTTTCTGTACCTGAATTTTCTTGTACTGGATATCCATTAACAAAACCAGGTAAGTAAGCATTGTAGTATTCTTGCTCTGTTTGTTTTACAACAACCTTATAAGAAAACCAACCTAAGGGATTGCTCGAGGAATATATACCAGGAGTTCCTAAGCTAGGATTATACGTAGATTGTATCGCTTCATTAAGAGTAACATTTAAAGCATTACCAAGCCAATCTACTATTGGACTGTTAGTTTGTTCTGTAAGATTATTATAAGCATTAAAAACTGTTGAACCTGAAATATCTCCTCCGCTGTCGTATGAAGAAAGGATAACATCTGACTGCCTACCGTATCTATCAGATAAAACAAATCCAACTTGATATGTCCTATCTTGCTTTAATTGATGTTTTGGGAATTGAGTGTAGTTATCAAATCTTGTAGACTTGTTTACAGCCTTAGCTTCAAAAGCTATAGAATTAGGACCAGTGTGCCTATCTAAATAATTACCATAAACAATTCTATTACCTATAACCTCTTGAGCCAAAGACTTGACTGGCACCTTGTCTGAAACTCTAGTTATTTGATTACTTGGTAGCGTCTTGTATGGTTTTGAAGAAGTATAATCGTAATTTAAAAAATGCTTTGTAGCATTACCGTGTATAGCATCGTTAAAACTTATAGTTGAAAAAGTTTGATCGCTTAATGTAATAGTTTCTAAAACCTTTACAGCTAGCGCGTCTGATTCTTTATATAGTATATCAATAGCTGTAATTTTAAGAAGATCTATCATGTTTACCGCAGAAGACTTTTCCATTGGTATTTTTAATAATATATTATTTATATTATTTTCAAACCATGTAAGTACTGTTGACTTATAGGCATCATTCATATCTTCGGTTGTAGATACTTTACCTCCGCCAAATTGACTATATTGTTTTGGAATAAACATTACTTGGCTAAATGGAGCCATTAATGAGTATTCATTGTCTTCAAATTCAAACCTATAACTAAATCTTACAAATTTATCTTCTAAAAATTTTTCGTCCCCTTGCCAATTAACATTATAATCAGGATTATCACTTACTGAAATTGTATTAGCAACAGCTAGGGTTGTTATTTTACTTAAAGTTATTTTTATTACTTGACTGTAACTAGGAGTAGCAAGTCCATTTGTTTGATCAATAACGCTAACACTAGCCACTCTTGTGTTACTAGGCACCCCGGGTCCGCTAACTAAATCTCCTATCTTAGGTATACCGTTGTTTCCATTGTATAGGAAAAAGTCCGGGTCTGCTCCGCTGAGCAAAGCGTCTCCGTATTCGTAAACAGCAGAAATAGACCCTGAGTTTGTAATACTTATAATCGGGCCTGAAGAATGATTAGCCATAACAGAATCCTTTTTGTTGGTCATCGTTGGCCTACTGAAATCTATAGAAGTTCCATCTGGTACTGTAATAGCTGAAGATAATGATAATGTAGTTGAATTTATACCTATGACTGTTACAAGATTACTTATGTTTTGAGTATCTATTTTATTATTATTCGTTACAATATCGCCGACTTCTATACCCGTAAGACTAGACGGTGTAATTACACTTGCTCCGCCGCTTGCTCCCGTTATAGTAGTAGTTGCTCTATCCATAACTAATATAGGCTCCCATGGAGCAAACTTAGCTACTGATATTTGATCTTCATTTGTGTAATGGTTTGGATTAGCTAAAGCTTTTGTTATATTTATTTTTCTAGGTTGGTTAAGATTGTCAGTCCAAAAAAGCTGGTCTTCAATTAAATTAATACCTGTTATTATATAATTTTGATTAAAATTTAAAAAACTACCTTGCACCAAAACAACTGGAGGTGTATTTATTGATGATAAATCAACTTTAATAATAAATTGATTTGATCCATCACCTGTACTAGGGGCTCTGGTGTCTATGCCGTTAGGCTGAGTTGATGATATAGGTTTCCAATCTGTAGCCATTAAATACGCTACATTAGCGCTATTGTCAACAACATACCCAATAAACTCGTCTTCACCTCCTGGAATGATTGCGTTCAAGCTTGATATACTAATATTACCTAAAACATTTTCAAATTCTCCTACGCTAGAACTTTCAGATCTACTTATAGCTAAATTTCTAGCCTCTCTGTATTCACCATTAGGTAATATACGAGCGTCAAGATCTTGATTCATCTTACCCTTGAGAAAAGTGTTTTTAATTTCAGCCATTT
>Ga0257126_1001788_pt1 | contig 14911 bp, 14 predicted proteins | sample SI060_120mmetaG_FD_190151 | JGI IMG/M metagenome (GOLD analysis project Ga0257126, IMG submission 190151) | Marine microbial communities from Saanich Inlet, British Columbia, Canada - SI060_120m | ecosystem: Environmental > Aquatic > Marine > Inlet | place: Canada: British Columbia | collected... | reverse complement strand
AAAAGTATATTTGGTGGATTATTTGGTGATAAAAAAGATGGTTCAAATGTAAAAACAGTTACTCAAAACGATGAAGCAAAAGCGAATTTAGGTAAAGCAACATCAAATATGAATGAAAATAAAACGTGGGATGGATTTGGTAAATTTAATAACGTTCCTGTAAATTTAGATAAAGTTGATAAGAAACCAGAATTAACAAGAGAAGAAGAATTGAAAGAAAAATTTAAATATTTAAGAAAATTAGAAGATTTAGAGAGAAAAGGAGTAACATTGAGCAAACGCTACAATATGGATTCAAATTTACAAGAAATGATTGGAGAATATGAAACTATAGTTGCAGAAAAAGAAAGAACAAATTCTATGAAATTTCAAGGTAAAATGTTAATGGCATTTGTAACTGGTTTAGAGTTCTTAAATAATAAATTTGATCCATTTGATGTAAAATTAGAAGGTTGGGCTGAACAACTAAATGAAAATGTTGAAGAATATGACGATATTTTTGGTGAATTACATGAAAAATACAAATCAAAAGCGAAGATGTCGCCAGAATTAAAACTTTTATTTCAACTAGGCGGTTCAGCAGTAATGGTTCATATGTCAAATACACTATTCAAATCAGCGATGCCGGGCATGGATGATATAATGAGACAAAATCCAGAATTAATGAAACAATTTACATCTGCAGCAGTAAATACAATGGGAAATAATGGTAATCCTGGTTTTGCCGGTTTTATGAATAATGTATTTGGAGGAGGAGGTTCTAGTTCTCAACAAAATGATTCTGGATTAGGATTTGGTCCTTCTATGAGAAGAGATATGCCTCCAAATGTTAATGAAGGTCCTCCGCCACCACCAGTTGAAACTAAATTACCAGAAAGAAGTGCAAGAACACAAAATTTACCAAATAGACCAGATCTAATGTCTGCTCGAGGAGTTTCAATTAACGAAAATGAAGGAAATACTGATATTGAAGAAAGAATTTCAAGACCAGAAATGAGAGGTCCATCATCAAGACAAAGTGAAATAAATTCATTATTGAGTGGTTTAAAAACAAAACAAATAAATGTTGATAATAAAGAATTATCAACAATTAGTATAGATGACTTAAAAGATTTAACAAATGCTAAAGTTCCTAAATCAAAAAGAAAACAAAAATCAGATAAAAATATAGTATCATTAGATATCTAATTAATCACCATTGTTTTTTAAATTAATTAAAGTTAAAGCATATTGTACTAAATGTTGTCTTTGTTTCATAGAAAGACATTTATAAGGAACTTGTGAAATCGTCGAGGTTTTGTCTTTTTGAATAACAAGAGTGATTTTTTTAGACATTATAAAATATATAAATTTATTATTTTTATATATTTTTTATTTAGAATTAATCTATAAAAATAAACTAATGAATGAAGATTATTCAAATTTAAAAACTCTAGTTATTAATTTAGATGATTATATTCAAAATTATAATACACAATTACCATATTTGGAAAGTATAGGATTAAATATAGAACGATTTAGTGGAATAAATGCATTAAAAGGTGAACATAAAAAAGAAGATTACAATAAATATATTTCAAGATTTGCATCAAATTTTCAACCTCTATCCATTATTGGATGTGCATTAAGTCATATATTAGCTTGTAAATATATTTATGATAATTATATCAATAATTATGACTATTTTTTGATTATGGAAGATGATGCTTTTCCAATTTATAATAAAAAGGATTTTTACAATTTATTAAATAAAAATTTAAATGAAATAACAATTTTAGATAAAAACTGGGATATTATACAATTACATAGTGATGCATTTTTTCCTAATTATGAAACTTATAATACACATTATATTTGTGGAAGCACTGCAGGATATTTAATTTCAAAAAAAGGAATAGAAAAAACCTTAAAATTTAAAATATATAGTCATGCGGATTTTATACAACATAATTTTTTAAAATTTAATAAATACAGAGTAAAATCAAATTTATTTTACACAAATGAAAAAAATAGCTTAAATAGAGTTAAACAAGAAGGCTATAGTTTTTATAATTTATCTTTATATTCAAAAACTAAATTTATTGAATTTATAAACAACTATTTTATCTCTCTTCCATTAAGAGGAGAAAAAAGTTATGGTAATTTTTTAGAATATAAAATTATAAGATTACCATATTTTGAAAAAGAATACACAGCAAATGAAGTTATTGATTATTTATTTGCTGTTTTTTTATTAAAAAAATTAAATAAGTTAAAAATAAAATATTAATTAAATAATTAATAATTAATGGAGATTACTCAACAAGTAAATAATACATTAGTTTGTGATAAAGGAAATATGTTTCTACATTCATATATGAAAGATAATACAAAAACTTATAAACTTATATTTTCTATGAACAATATTGATAGTTCTAAAATAAATTTAACTAATTTTTTGAGTCACAATATTTATGAGTTATTAGATAAAATTAATCCAGATTTAATAGAAAAAATATATATATTAAAAGTTTATAATGATGATGCTGCTGATATTTTAATACTATTAAAACATATAGCTAAAGAAGTAGGAATAAAACAAAAATATATAATTTTTTATACAAAAAGAACAATAGATTATCAAAATAATACTCTATTTTTTACAAATCAAGATATAAATTTAATAGATGAAAATTTAGTTAAACAATATTTAGAATCAATTAATTTAGATAAAAACAAATATGAATCAATTTTATATAACTTTGGAACAATAAAAATTTCTTTAACAAATACAAGTATTTTAGAATTATCTGATGAAAATAATAGTAATAAAATAGTTAATACAGATTTTGAAACACATTTTCAATTAATTATGAAAGATAAATTACCAATTTATATGGAAAATTTAATTGGATTAATGATTAAAAAAATATTTTATAATTTAAAAGTATTTATAGACAATTTAAAATAATAATTTATAAATATGTATTACAAAATTAAAGAATTAGAAACAATGGAATTCAATTCTTTTAAATATATTTTTAATTGTATAAAATTATATATGAGAATTTTTCATATTTTATTTATTTTAATACAAAGTTATATAGAATTTAATTGGAATAATTTTATATTATATTTAAAAAATAATGAACCTGAAAAAAGATTAGAATTAATTAAAAATATAACAAGAAAATTAGAAGAACTTAATATAGTATATATTAAAATATTTCAATCATTATGTTTAAATGATAATATTTTGAATACTGAAGAAAAAGATTATTTATTAAAATACACAGATAGTGTTCCATTTTTATCTAGTGATATTAATTATGAAATTCTAGACACATTAGAAAGTAAATATAATATAAGACTAGATATACAGGAACCATTAAATTCTGGAATTGTTAGTGTTGCATTTAAAGGAATATATATGAATGATAATAATAAAGTCGTAGTAAAAATTCTAAAAAATAATATAAAACAACGACTAGAAAACGTATTTGAAGAAATAGAATTTTTACTCAAGTTAATGAATATAATTCCATATATTAAAAATTTTAATTTAAAAAAAACTTTACTTGATAATAAAGATTTACTTTTAGAGCAAACTGATTTTAAAAATGAAGCAAATAATATTGAAGTTTTTAGAAATATTAATATTAATAATGAAGAATTCGTTTTTCCAAAATGTTATCTAGATATTACTGAACAATATAATAATGTAATTGTTATGGAAAATATCAAAGGGTTGACCTACACTGATATAAAAAATTATGATGATTCTATAAAACAAGAATTTGGAAAACTTCTTTTAAAATTTGGCTTAATAAGTATATTATACAATAGTGCAGTACATTGTGACGTCCACCCAGGTAATTTATTTTTTTATATTAATGAAGAAAATTCTAATAAACCAAAATACCAACTTGGATATATTGATTTTGGAATTGTATGTTTTCCTTCACGCGATAATCAAAATTATTACTATAAATTTTTTAAAAATATTCAAATAGATAAAGAATATGATAAAATTATGGAAGTTATAGGTGCTATAATTGAGGAAAAAAATAAATTTGAAAATTTATCAGTATTAGAAAAAAATAAAATAAAAGAAGAAAGTATTTCAAGTTTAACTAAATATGCTTCTAATGAAAATTTTGATTTTAAATTATTTTTTAACCTTTCACTAGTTCTAAATAATTATGGATTATCATTTAGTAAAGAATTTAATCAATTATGTTTATGTATACAAGTAGTAAATGCTCTTGGAGAATCTTTATGTAAAAAAGAAAATCTAAAAAAGTTTCAAGATGAAATTATGGAATCTTTTAATCAAATTAATAAATTAATTGAAATTTAATAAAAAATTGAATTATTATTATGTATTAAATATTATACATAATAATAACTAATGAACTATCTATTACTTGATACTAGTTATATTATCTTTTATAGATATTTTGCTTTACTTCAATGGTGGAAATTAGCTAAAAAAGATATTCAACTACCAGAAAATCCATCTGAGTCCCCAGAATTTGTTGAAAAATTTACAAAATTATTTTTAGAACAAATTAATACAATAAAAAAAAAACTAAAAATTCATAAAGAAGAATGTAGGGTAATTGCAGCAAGAGATTGTCCTCGCAAAGAAATTTGGAGAAATTCTATATTTCCACAATATAAAGAAAGTAGATATAAAGATGACGTATTTATGGGCGGAGAGTTTTTCAAATTAGTATATGCAAATGATTTTCTAGAAAAAGCTGGAGTAGAATATATTTTTAAATATAATAAATTAGAAGCAGATGATATAGTTGCTATCACAAAAAATTATATCAGGAAAAAATATCCTGAAGCAACTATTTATATTATAACTAATGACCAAGATTATTTACAACTTTCTGATGAAAATACAAAACTATTTAATTTACAATTCAAAAACTTACTAGATAATAAGAAAGTATTTCCAGAAGCAGATAAAAATCTATTTTACAAAATTGTTTTAGGAGATAAATCTGATTGTATCCCCCCAATTTTATCCGGTTGCGGACCAAAAACTACAGAAAAATATTATGAAAACAAAGAATTATTTTTAAAAGCATTAGAAAAAACTGAAGGTGCTAAAGAAAGATATATATTGAATAAAAAACTTGTTAGTTTTTCAGAAATACCTTGTGAATTGGTTGAAGATTTTATTCAAACATTCCATCTTGAATTTAGTAATTTATAAATAAATTTGAATGTTCAAAATTAGCATTTCCATTAATATCCCATCTTACTACTAATGTAAAAACTTCTACACCTTTTTTTACTGCTTCATTAAAAGCTTCTTTGTAAATTGGGTCTAAATTTGATGCTTGAAAACTACTTGAATCTGTTCTTTGAATTACAAAACAAATAATAGGTCTAATTATCTTTGAATTAGTAATAAATTCTAATTCATTTATATGCTTTAATGCTCTTTCACTTACTAGTTGATTCTTTGCTTTCCTATATCCATCTGGAAAATATGAAATTTTATTAAGTGGCTCAATATTATCAAAATTCATTTTCTTTCTTGATTTATTATCACAATCAACATAATCTGCTAATGGTACATTTTTAACTTCCAAAACAAAATATTTATCATTATTATCAATTCCACCAAAATCAAATCTAGAATTACCTAATTTAATTTCTCTTCGTAGTTTTTTCACATTTTGTAACTTTTCAAAACAATTATTTAATATAGCATTATTAACTAATGTTTCTGCTAATTTAGGATCAATTCCAATAATTTGATTATTAATAAATTTACTTTCATTTATAATCTTTTCTTCATAAATACTTACCAAATAAATTTTGTAAGAACAAACTTTTGACTTACTATTTTCACTATTACTTAAAATTGGACTTGCTAACACAATACAATCTTTTTCGCATAATCCACAACATCCTAAACTAGCACTATGTGCTTGAACTATTGAACCATCTTTTAATTGGATATCAGCAACATATGGTGTTTTACATATTTTTGATGGTCGTGAAATTATTTTAACTTCTTCTAAATCTAATAAGTTATGTAAAATCATCATCTTCATTATAAAAAATATTATTTAAAATTTCAATTTTTTAAATAATAAATTTAAATATATAATGGCGCTAGTCAAAAATACTATGATTATTTCATTTTTTGCACAAATTATTACATTATTTTTAGGTGTAAGCGCACAATTTTTAGAATTAGCAAAAAAACATACAATTTTAAAACATGCATTAGCACTTGAGAATATAGTCCAGTTTGTAGAAGGTTCTTTTTATTTGTGGTTTATATTATTTTATATAAAAAATGTAGATAAAATTGATATAGCAAAATACAGATATTATGATTGGTTTATTACAACACCCACTATGATCTTATCTACTATTGCATATTTTCATTATAACAATACCAAAGATACAGATGAAGAAGGTTTTACTTTATTAGAATTTATAAAAACTAATAAAGAAAATATAATTGAAATATTTTCATATAATTTTGGTATGTTAATTTTTGGATATTTACAAGAAATAGGTTTAATAAATATATTACTATCAACTGGTTTTGGATTTTTGTTTTTTGGACTTATGTTTTACAAAATTTATGAATATTATGCTAAAAAATCATCTTCTAATTTATTTATTTTCTTTATTATGTTATCAATATGGTCTATTTATGGTATTGCGGCATTATTTAAATTTAACATAAAAAATGCTTTTTACAATATATTAGATATTTTTTCAAAGAATTTTTATGGTTTATTTTTAACATATTTGGTATATTCTTTGGCCTCTAAATAGTATAATAATGAACTAAATTTTTCATAGTTTTATTTTTTTGTTTACTTATTATTTTTCTTGTTAAATTTTTATTAGCACCACCTGTTTGAGATTTTTCACTGACTGGTTCTTTTTTAGTTTTTGGAGCTGATGGAATAGATTTTACTAATGTTTTTTTTCTTGTACTATCAAATAAACCATTTCTTTTTCTCAATTTATTTTCAAGATATCTTCTTGGATAATTTATACCTAATGCACCCCAAAGTAATCTATCCAAAACTGTTGCTTTTCCTATACAATCATTTCCATAATTTATTTGGTCTTTTATTGGTATTCTATCAGTTGGTGAATTTTTAAAAACTACTTCCACATCTAAATATACATAATATGAACTATCTACACCATCAATTGCAAGTCGTGTAATTTTTGAAGGTGAAACTTCATGAAATCTTTCTTGCTGTTTACTTGTTGAATTTAATTTATTATTTCCTAATTCATCATAACTCATTTTATTAAGAACACGTAATCTAACTTTTTTTATTTGTGCATATTTACCATCAATAAATAAATATTTATCTATTTCAAAGTAAAATCTTTCTATATAATATTTAAATATATAGTAAGCAATATCATCTTGAGAATAATTTGAATTTATTAAATCTTTTTCTTTTATTATAGCATTAAATGTATCACTTATCATTAATGCATCTTCTTCTTTTTCAACTTCCAAACTTTTAAAAATTTTATTATTACTTTTAATAATACTAAAACTATTTACCATTTTTTTTATATTTAAATCTTTTTGAAGAAAAATTTTAGTTGCATCTATATTTTTATTTTTTGAAAACATATTATTACTATGTCTTTTATAAATTAATGTTTCTGAATTTATTTCTGATATGGTTTTTTCACCATTAGGATTTTCATCTTTTAATTCTTCAATTTTATCTTCTAATTGTTTTTTTGGATTCAATTTATCAATTAAATTATAATAAAATATTAAATTTGAATAGGTTGGTATTTCTTCAAATTCAATTTCATAATATGGTATTAAAACTGTATCTTGTTCAAAAGAATCACGTAACATTTCTTCAGTATATTCAATACATTTAATTGACTTAACTTTTACATAAATTTTTTCGTTACTTTTTTTGATTTGAGGAGCACCATCTTGTTGATTAATTATTTGTCTGAAAAATTGTTTATGTAATATACATCCATTTGGTACTAAAAAAAAAGTTTTTAATATTTCGAAAATATTATAATAAGTAATTATGTAAGATAATCTTCTTTGATCTGCTTTTATTATAGGATAGAGTTTATCAATATCAGAATTTTCATAATATTCATTACCTAATATATATTTTCCATAATTTTTTACTATTTTTTTTCTTTCTTCATCTGTATTATATGGACTTGGTCTATCAATTCTTACACTCCGCGATATATTATATTTTGCATTTTCTTTAGAATTTTCTTTTAAAAAATCAAAATATTCTTTTATATATTTTTTTTTATCATGTTCTTTTTTAGGAATAATGAACAATTTAGCCTTATTGTCTGTTAATTCTTTATATGCTTTTCCTTGACTTAGTATTACATCTTGATATTTACTTTGTATATCTTCAAGAATCTGCTCTATTCTAGTCTCAATATAGTTAAATTTTAACTCTGCGCCAGAACTTGCAAATAAATCAAAAATCATTTTTGATTCTTCATCACTATTTGCAAATTTATCTGTAGTAATTTTATAATTAGGTGCAATTTTACTAATACTTGTTATTCCTATTTTTTTTAAAGATTTTATTTTTGGTATTCTTTCTTTAGAAATTCTCCTGTTAATAACATCCTGATATAGCCTATTTAAATATTTCAAATTTTTATATATAATTAATATGTTATTAAGACTTTTTACTACAACTATTTTTTCTTTATCTTTTTCAGCATTACACTCTTCTATGAATTGAGTTGCTTTTGAATCTACTATATTTTTATCATTAACTAAATCTAATTCTGGTGGACTTTGTGGTGATATAAAATACTCTTCTAAATCTACATAAAAAATAAAATATAAAAATCTGTAAATAAAAACTCTTCCTTGTCCAATATCATTCCCTTGATTTAAATATCCACTTTTTTGTAATATCTCTGTATTAAATAACTTACTCAGATTAGCTTTTTCATTTTTAAATTGAAAAAAATAAGTATTATGATTACTATTAACTTTGGTTTTTATATCATCATTTATTTTTTTTGCAAGTTCAGGTTTTTTTTTATAATCTATAATTTTATCTATATTACCATCAATATCACTTGTTAATTTACTTTGAGAAGAAGTAATTTTTTCTTTTTGATTTAAAAAACCTTGAAGGTTATCAAAAGTAAAATAATAACTTGATAATGGAATATTAAATTTATATTCATTACTATCTTCCTTTATTAGATGTGTTTTTAGTTCTTTAAAATCCTCATCTTTATTATACCAATTTTCTTTTGGTATTCTATTTTTCATTTCTTCTTTAACTTTTTGTTTTTCTTTATCAATCATATTTGAATCTCTTATTGTAAGAAATTCAAATTGTTCTAATGTAGTATAATGAATTTCAGATCCTACTTTATATCGTAGTTTTATTTGAAATTCTTTAGGTTCTATATCAGAATCACTCATAATTATTATATTATATTATATTAATATAATAATTAATACAACTTATTGTGCTATATTATTTAACATATTAATTTTATTATGTAATTGTTCTTGTTCACCAGCACGTTTTAAAATATCATATGCTTTATCTAATTCTTCTTGAGAAACTTTACCATCTCCATCTGTATCCATTACATTAACTAATTTTTTATATTTTTGAGGCAACACACAAAATTTACTATTTTCATTAAAAACAAAATTGCTTAAAATTATAAAAACTGCAGTAATAATTAAAGCAATAAAAATATCACGTGAACCCATAAACGCAATTGTAAAAATTAATACTTCTCGAGCAATATTTTTTAATATTATTTCTTGTCCTTTAGTTAATTTGATTTCTATATATCTTGAACCTAAATTCATAAAAATCATCATTAATCCAATAAATAATTTGTTTGTACTAATATTGTTTAAAAATTTACCTACACTGAATTGTTTAAAACTTTTTGCATTGATTAAATCTTGAAATGTTTTACTATAACTCATTAATATATTTAGATAAAATATATTTCAAATTTTAGTAGTTTTTTGAAATATTATTATCTCCTTTTTTTATAATAGAATGTATCAATTAAATCCAGCATCAATAGAATTAACTAAAGAAACATTTGTTCCAAAAAAAAATACTAAAGAATCTTTTAACAATAGTAATAATAAAACATATAAAAATAGAAAAACTGTTAACTTTTCTCAAGATGAAAATTTTGAAAATAAAACTAAATTAACAAATATTAACAATTTATTATCAAAATTACATGATAATGAAGATGAAGAAGATGAAGAAAATAACTTTAATGTAACTGAAAAAATGACTAATGTAAGCGAGACACATACAAATAAAGATTTAATTAATTCAGAATTACAAAAAATGAATTCTCATGTTGATAACAATTTAAATAATGCATCTATTTTAGGAAGTGCTGTTAATTCTAAATATTCTAATTTTCAAGATAGCTATAAATCCAATTTAGATTATTTAAATAATTTAAATGAAAAACAAGGCTTTAATAATTCTTCAGTGTCTACTAATTATGATAATAATCAATTAATTACAAAATTAAACTACATTATTCATTTATTAGAAGAACAACATAATGAAAAAACTAATCATATTACCGAAGAACTTATATTATACTTATTTTTAGGTATATTTATTATTTTTGTCTTAGATTCATTTGCCAGAGCAAGCAAATATGTAAGATAAATATAAATTATATTTATTAGTTTAAAATAAATATAATTCATTCTAATTTTTTAAATACATACAAATATTCATAATTATGCCCAACTGGTTTCAAATCTATTTTTTTTAATAATTTATAATCTTTTGCTTTAGCCAAATTAAGAATTTTTGTTGTTTCAGGCATATATAAATTTATTTCATTTTCTCTTATATTATGTGTTTTAAAATTGGAAAATTTCTCATTATAAACTGCATATGGTGTAACACTTGAATCAATTTCATTATTATTTTCTAAATTTTTTACTTTATATTTGGACATAAATTCACTATTTTCATCAAATTTTACTATTATTTCATTTACTTTTTTACCATATTTTTCTGGATCATATAATGTATCTTTATCTTTATTTTGGACAAATGGTTTAAAATTTTCTCTATCAACTAAATTTATTATTAAAAATCCATCTTTCGATAATATAGAACTACAATTTTCAAAAAATAATTCTTTATCTTTTATTTCATATATTGTTTTTCCTAAACATAAAATATGACTATAACTATCATAATCAAACATATTACTTGTTAAAAAATCTTCCACCATAAATTCACATTTAGGATAATTTGATTCTGCCTTAGAAATCATATCTTCTGATTTATCTAATCCTACTATATCATATTTCGCATCTGTAAAAATTTGTACACTATAACCCGTTCCACAACCTATATCTAAAATTTTATTACCACTTTCCTTTTTTGATAATTTTTTTATTTGTTCTAATTCATATTCATTTCTTTTTTTATTCAAATGTATAGCATCATAATATTTACTATAAAAATTATCATATGCATGACTATCAACCTTTTTTACAAATTTCTCATTATTTTCATTATTTTCAAAACCTTCTAATGAATAAAATTCCGGTATATTATTAAAACTATTAAATACTACAATCATAAATAAAAATATTAAAAATATCAAAAATAATTTATTTATCATACTAAGCTTATTAAATGAATTTAATGTATTATTAATATTTCTGTATGTTTTATTGAAAAAATTTGTTAATACCATTAATATGTATTTATATTATATTTTTTATGTTTTATTTTATAAAAATATATGAATCCTGATAATATTGACGATGTAAGAACTGAGTTTAAAAATATTACTTTTTCTAATTTCCAAAAATCTAAAGCTAGACAAGAATTACTTAATTGTATTTATAATTCTAAAATTGAAAATGCTAATTATTGGAGTGCAGAATTTATATGTGCAGGACATTTTCTAGATTTATGGGATATCATTATTTTATATGCTACTAAATATGTTCATTGTGGAAATCCTAAATTACCTATTTATTTAAATATGAGATACGAAAATTTTAGTAATATTATTAATTCTGGTTATTCAAGTAATATTATCGTATTACGTAACAATCCTAAAATTAGAAAACTATTTTCTGAAATTATATGTATATTATGCTATTCTAATAAAAAACATAATTATCAACAAGTTAAACTTAATAAAGGACAAGAATTTGATTTAACAAATATTAGTAGTAAATTTAAAGCACCTAATGTAAGTTATGTTGAAAATATTTTTAAAGATGATGATCCAAAAGAATTATTTATACCTTTTAATGAACTAATTTATAGTATTACTAATAAAAATATTATCGACTCTTGCTATTGGTATGAATGGATTATTGAATATGAAAATATTTGCAAAAAAAAGAAAAAAAAATGTATCTGTCAAGGAAGAGCATATGCTCCTAATGGAACTCACAATGATATCATTTGGATTGTATGGGACATATTATTTTATTATAGTGAACCAACTAATTCTCTAAATAAAAATATAAATTTTTTACCAATTATTAACAAACTTATTAAATCATTATATAGTTTATTTACCATTAAATATAAACCCACATTTAAAACTAAAAGAAAATACATTATTTATTATGCATTTTCTATACTTACAGATAATATTGATTTTAATATTAATATTACTAATGAAACTGAAAAAATACAAGCAATTGTTGAAAAAATAAATAATCTTTATAAAGATATCAAAAAAAATGAAGTATCTCCTAACACCGATTATCTATTTAAAAATGTTAAAAAATCTAATATGGAAAAAACTATTGAAAAAATAGAAATAATTAATAATTTATAAAAATTGATTTAAATATTTTTTTTTGTATAAATGCATACTTCCTAATTATGACTAACGTCTCAGTCGCCTGGCTTTCACTCGATCCTGTCCGTCAGCAAATTGATTACTATCCTCGTGCTATTGCAACAAGAATCGAACAGAAATATAATCAACGTTCTAGTTATGAAAGAACCATTCCAACTAATATTGTATTAGGTAGCGATTTCTTTAATGCTACAGTTCATTTTCACCATCGTAATGGTTGCTATCAAACTACTCCTGGTATTAATTTAGGAAGACATGGATTGAAACCGCCCGGTATGCGAAGTGTTAAAAGAATTCAATTAACTTCTGACATGACTCATGTTGAAGTTCATGCTAAAAGACATCATGGTGAATGGAGGATCACAAATCATCCTCATCTTGCTGAAAGAACATTTAATATCCCAATACCTTCAGATGTAGTTGTTAATGGAAGTGAAGAAATCAATGAAAGTAATACATTCTGGAAGCCGGAAGATCTAAATAATGATGATAAATTTGTTGTTGTATGGCAGTGGTGCAGAGGAGTTCCAGAACGTCAAGGCGATTTAATGGCTTTGAGCGATGAATGGTGGCTTCCATATTTACAACATCAAAATCAAATTATTGAAACTGCTTATGGTGAATACGAACAACATGTTGATATTACCCTTGCTACAGATAATTCTAGTCGACGAATTAAATTCAATGAAAATAATTGTTTTGGAACTCAATTAGATATTATTAATCACAAATCTCGTTGTGTGCGACGAGTAGTTATTACTATTGCTAAGTTAAAAGAAAAATTAGAGGCGATGAATAATCAACCTCTTGATCCTGCAATTTTATCAACTCTTGTAGAAACAGATGAAATTCCTCACGAATATTTCTGTTGTATTAGCCAAGAAGTTATGATTGACCCTGTTAAAACAACTGATAATCATACATATGATAGATCATCAATTGAACGCTGGTTTCAAACTCGTCATACTTCTCCTCTTACCGGATTAGAGTTACATGATATTACACTTACTCCACATACTGAACTTAAAAATCAGATTCAAGAATATATTCGGTTGAAATCAAATGAACAAACACAATCAAATGAACAAACACAATCAAATGAACAAACACTTCAGATTACCTAATCACATCTAAAAAGAAGCATAGATTTCTTACCACAACCTACTTCAAATGGCTCTACTTTTTTTAATACACTTGAATTATTTGCTAAAAAAACTCCTTCTCTTAATTTAATACCTAAATTTTTACTTACTTTTCTTAGTGATAAATTCTTACCAGCATTTTCACGATAATAATCTTCAATAGGATTTTCATCTAGTTTTACCATAATAATATAAATTATAAATTTTTATTTATATTATTTTATTATATTAATTTTACTTTTCAAAATAAGTATGATATGCTAATGTATATCTATTTACATTGTCTTTTAATGCATAAACAGATAAATCACAAGCCATATGTTCAATATTTGGTTTGAAAACTATTACTCTACCAGGTTTAACATCTACATATTTTATTATTAGATTTTTTCTATCAGTATAAAATGCTGTTTGACCTCCCCAACTTGTATTCCAATTATCATTTAAATAAACTAATATTGTTGGACCATTTGCAGGACCATCAACATGCCAGAATCCTGGAGTACCTGGTAAATTTAAATTAACATAATTTCGGAAAATTTTTAATTTATCTTTATTTTTTAAATTAATATAAGGCACTATACATTCATAAAATAAATTATTGAAATATTTATTATCAATTATATTACACATAAAAAATTTTATAGAATTTGAATCCTGTCCGCTAATTTGTCTTTTCCATAAACATTTACTTAAAAAATTTTTATTTATATTTATGATTATTTCTTCATGAATTAAATTATCATAAATTTGTAAATCTTCTTCCTTAAAATAATTTCTACATTCATTTTTAATATAAAAATCATCTATATTAAAATTTTTTCTTATATTAAAAATTATTTCATCTAATTCACTCATATCATGATAATTTTTATCAGTATTTTCAAATTTATAATATA
>Ga0257126_1001782_pt1 | contig 14943 bp, 2 predicted proteins | sample SI060_120mmetaG_FD_190151 | JGI IMG/M metagenome (GOLD analysis project Ga0257126, IMG submission 190151) | Marine microbial communities from Saanich Inlet, British Columbia, Canada - SI060_120m | ecosystem: Environmental > Aquatic > Marine > Inlet | place: Canada: British Columbia | collected... | reverse complement strand
TTTTGAAGAATATAAAATTATAAATAAAATAAAAATTATTATAGAAGACTTTATAGAACAAATTAATAACGCAAAATTAAATACTTTACAAGAATTGGCAGATTTGGATGTAAGTGATTACAAATTTGGCGATTTCATTAGAATTGATAATATTGCTGGAAACCCTATTTATTCTGAGCATTTTACAAATACCGAAGGTACAGAAGGTATACAATCATTAATGAATAAATTAAAAGATATAAAAACTCAAAGAGAAGAAGTTAATAATAAATTAAAAAATATAAAAAATGAAAATATAAAAAATGAAAATATAAAAAATGAAAATATAAAAAATGAAAATAAAAAATCAGATAATACTATAGAGAAGTTTACAAATATGAATTTTCATAAACATACTTCTACCGGACAAGTTAAATTTGGTAAAACTTTAGATATTGATAATGAAGAATGGTATTCTAAACCAGAAAATAGGAGTTTGATAACAGATTATTCTTATATTGATCCAGATAATAAAAGTGATATTATGAATTCATTAGATAGTATAGAAAAGAATATTATAGATTCCAATGTTACAATAAAATCATTAGTTGATAGTTATGCTTCTTTCAATCCTCATACTATGAATAATAAAGTTGAAACAAGTATAGAACTTGCTGAAAATGATTTAAATAAAGCAGTAAATGATACAGATGTTTTACAATATAAAAATAAGGAAGAACATCAAGAGAAAAAAATGAAAGATATAAATGATAAAATAATACAATTAGAAAAAATACAAAATAAAATTTATTACGATAATAAAGACCATTATAAAAGTATTCAATCTTTTGGCGACGGTCAAGTATTAAGTATAGAAAATAGAGGACAACATGATTATTCTATTTTAGTAAATAATGAATGTTTGGAACATAATAAAAATAATGGTGTTGATACTAATAATTGTGCTAAAGTAAATAGACAAATGTTTAATATAAATAATGTAAATAATAATGAAGAATATAATAAAATTTTAGAAAAAAATAAAAAACCATTAGTAACAGAACATAGTAATATAAAATATCCATTTCAAATAGTTCAGGCTAAAAATAATAATAATAATTGTTTAATGTTAGACGGTAATTCCATTGGTATTACAGATTGTAGTGATAGTAAGTTTCAACGTTGGGAAGCATTAAAACAAAATAAAGATTGTGATAATATTAGTTTTTAATTTTTAAAGTGTTTCTATTTTCTAATAAATTTTTTTTTAAAAAGTTTTTCTATTTATATTATAATTATATTAAATGAAAAATAAACTTATTATAACAATCATTATAATAGTTTCAATATTATTATTACTATATTTATATAATAATAAAATTATTAATAAGAAAATAGTAGAAAATGAAAATATAAATAAAGAAAAGTTTTTTGCGGATCCCAAAGAATTTTGTCCACAATTAAGAGAAAATATATTTTTCAAGGCATTTAAACCGAAAGAAGATTCATATTTTTGTATGATACCAAATAATCAACCTTTTAATTATTATGATTCAATTAAAATGATAGTTGAAACTAAAAATTATTTATTTGTTTTAAATGAAAGTATGACAAGAATACATAAAGCAGATAAAAAAATAGGTAATTTTATAGATATAACACAAGATTTATATGACGGTTTAAAGGCTATTAATGTTGATACTATGACTTATGTATTTCCTATTATAGGTGCCGATTATGAAACCGATGAATGTTTTGTTTATGTTAAAAAATATGATAAGGCATTATGGGAAACTAAAAAAAATAATGACGGTGAAAAAGTAGATTTTGTAGGAGAATTATGGAAAGTAGAAGGTAAACCAAAAGAAAGTATGTTTACGAAAATACAATTAATATATGGAGGAGATTCTATAAATATAGATTTTATTGGAAAATTACATATAGAATCTAAAATGGATACAGAAGGTACATATTATAATATTTATGCCATACAGAGAGTATTAGAAGAAAATACAACACATATATATAAGTGTTATTTGGTGAATTTTTTTGGTAATAAGTTAGATAATGATTTTAATTATTATTATGGAAAAAAAGGAGAATTTAATTCAAGAATTATCGGCGAGTTTGAAATAGACAAAGAAAAAGTAGTATCTTTAGAAACTGATTTATTTTATTATAATGATTCTATATTAAATATTTTTACATTAAATGATAATTATAGACAAATAGAAAATGCCATTATAAATAAAAATTATAAGTTTATATTTAAATTTGTACAAAATGATATATTTACAACTTATTTGTCTCCATCCGATGTTAAACAATTTGGAATTAAAACAAATGAAGAATTTTATACTAATATTATTTTAAAACAGACATATAAAAACTATGCCCAAACAGATAATCGAATTAAATTTGCGGAAAGATTAGACACTATTAAAAAAATGAATTGTATTGAATTTGGTAAAGAATGCCTTAAAATTTTAAATCAATACAGAGATATCTTAGTAAATGAAGGTTTAAATATAGGAGTCCAAGATTTCAATGTTAATGATGATAGAATACTTATTTTATTTAATAATATTACAAGTTATAGTAATAATAATTTATCATTAGAAATGAAACATATTAGATTAAATACTCGATTTGTAAAGGAATTAATCAAATATAAAGATACACAAGGAAATTATAAAATAGAATTATTAAAAGCAAGTGTTCCAATTCCTGTTTTTAATAATGAAATGAATCTGAAAGTAAACGGAGATATACAAAAAACTTATACTATAGATAAAACTGATAAATATAAAGATATTTGGTATATAAAAAATATTGAGGATATTAATGATAATAAAATATTAGAAAATGGTAATATTTTTATTAAATATAATAATGAAGATTTAAATATAACTAAAAGAAATGGAGAACCTTCTAATAATAATAAAGATAAAGATTTATATAATGAAAAATTAAATAGTAACATAGGGAACTTTTTAGATTTAAAAACAAGTTTAAAAACAAGTAATTTAGTAGCTCCAAATGAAACTTTTCAATATTTATTTACTTTCCCAGATAAAGAAAAACCAGATTATAAAAATTATTTTAAAATAAAAAAAGGTTCATTAGTTGGAAAACAGAATATCTATGGTATTTTAGAATATGACGATTCTAAAATATCAGACGATTCTAAAACATCAAAAGAAATTAAATTAAAGGATAAAGAAAGTATATTCCATAAGAGAAGTGTATTTTTTACATTATATGCGAAACCAGAAGAACCCGAATACGAAGATAAAATAGGACCTCTTTATTTAGCTTTAGAAATAGAACACGATTATATATTTAATCCAAGTATAAAATTCGAACACGAAGGAATGAGTTTATATAATTGGTTTATGACAAAGGAAAAAGAGGGTAAATTTAAAAATAGAAGAGATTGGTATGAAATGTATGATATGATGAAAACAGAAGGTATTTATTACCCAAATCCGAAAGCCGGATATAATATCCAAAATAGAAATTTTGTTAATATTATGAGAGACCTCAAAAATAGCATAGAAGAAGATACATATATTATTAAAAATAGACTTTTTACAAATAGACATCTTAAAAATTTATTAAGTATTGAAGACGCTAACGTATATGATACTAAATATGACGATTTTCATCCACAATTATATATTTATAAGGAACTTGGTATGGATAAAGAAGAATGTTATATTTATGTAAACTTTAAACCGGATAATGTAATAGATAATATATTAGAAAAAAACAGAGAAGCAAATATGGAAACTGAAAAGGAATTTTTAGGTGTTGAGAAAGAACCAGATACAATAACTTCTAAAGTAATATCTTTAAGAAATAAAAAATTTAAAAAGAAATATAGTTTAAAAGATGATAATTTAGAATATCAATATCATATTTTAATAAAAAAAAAAGAGGAAGAAATTAAACAATTTAATAGTAATGAAGAAAAAGTAAACTATGTATGGTCTAAAATGGAAATAAATAATTTTACTGAATATTTGAATTTAATAACAGGAGGAATTCAATTAAAAGATAATTCTCGTGATAGAATTAGAGGTTTATATGAAATAGATACTAAATTTATGGACGAAGAATATTATAATTATTTATTAAAAAAGAAAGAAGATAACCCTTATTTAAAAGAATTAGATGGTATCATAGAAATTGCCCTACAAAATTTAAATAATTATGAAATGGCACACGGATATCCATTTTGGGTAATATATAAAACAGTTGATTATAATGGTAATCCTTGTAGAGAAGGAGCAAAAAATAGTCAAAAATTATTCTTAACTAGTAAAATATTAGATTCTCATATTATTCACGAAGATAAAGATAATATAGAATATTCTGATTTAGAACAATATCCTTTTATTAAAGAAGAATTTATGTCTTTTACTGGACATGGTAATGATATTCAATTCTACGGGAAAAAAATAGGTGGTTCTACTCAAATTGCTCCTAAGAAATTCTGTAATTATGAACCCTTACCTATTGAAGAATGTACCAGTGATACTTGTTTCCCTAAAACATTAGGTTTGGTGCGAATGGACGGTTCACCTAAATGCCAAATTCAAGACGATACTGTCAAACAAAAAACGGAAACACCTAACTTCGTGGAAATTATAGGAAATGTGAATACTAATGCTTGTGATTTATATAAATTAAAGGGTAATAAGCAGTTATTTTATAGATTAGGAAGGGTATTTAAATATGGAAGAGATGGAAAATATCAATTAAAGAATATATATACTATTCAACAAATGTATGATGGTAAGTATTTTTATCATATGGATGATAATATAACCTTAAAAAACAAATTAGTATCAAGTAATATAAATAACTATGCTTTTACAGGTGAAACAAAAGAAGATATTTATGGTATGTATTATTTATTTAAACCTATGAATGGAGATAAATATTTAACAAGAAAAATAAATGTATTTGATAGGGAATTTGAGGATTGGTCTTTGGACGATTTTAAGGATATTACTAAAAAACAAAGAAATAAAGAAGACACAGAAACAAGACTTCATTTAAATGACCCTGATTATTATAGTCAAAAATTCGCCATACCAGAAGAATTAATATTAAATATAGCAGTCCAAGACGGTATTAGTTCCCCTTCCACTGACTTAAAATTAAATGAATTAAGAAAACAAGAATCCGTTAGATGTAAAACTTCACCTGAATTATGTGACGGTGACCTAAGTTATGAAGCCCCTATTAGTCCATTAGAAGAAAAGAAATTATTAAATAAACAACTAGATGATATAAGAAGTATGATGGGAAAATTAAATCAAATTCCAAATAGTTTTTTTGATAAACCAGATTTAACTCAATTGGCTAAGAAAATAAAACAATTAAAAACAGTAATACCAGAAATGGAAACTAAAGTAGTTGAAACAATAAAAGCAAATGAATTTTTATTAACTTTAGACGAAAATCTTAAACAAGAACAAAATCAAATATTACTTGAAAAACAAGAAAAAAATAATTTATTAGATAATACAAATAATACAACTAGAAATAATACAAATAATACAACTAGAAATAATACAAATAATACAACTAGAAATAATAAAGCTAAAAATAAAGGAAATAATAAAATAAATAATAAAGATACTGTTTTTGCACAAGCATTGGAAAGTATTAAAGATACATTTAAAGAAGAACGGCAAAAAAATAATCAATCTAAATGTTATAATATGGAACAATTTAGTAATCCTAATATTTATTCTAGACAACCTAACAATTCAACAGATTTAAATAAGCATATAAGTGATGAATATAGTAATTATATTGGAGGGAAAATGGGTTCCACACAAGAAAAAGTTGCTGAAATGCAAAAAATAGTAGGTCAAAATTTAGATAAAATTAGTTCATTATCCAATAGTATTAAACTAGACGGAAATACAAAACAATTATTAATGAGTGATAAGATTAATGAAGAGAATAATTTAGACAAAGATATATTCAAAATTAAAAATTCAGACCAACAATCCAGAGTTTCTAATATTTTAAAGAAATTAGAAGAAATTGAAAAGATTAGATCAGAAATGAACGAAGATGACTTTAAAACTAAAAAACACGAAAATGAAGCACAATATAAAACATTAATAAGCAGAGAAGACGGTGAAACTATGAATATGTATCAAATTAAAGAAAATGAAATCCCTAAGGAAATGATATTTTCGCCAAGTGATAGTAACCATAATTTATTATTTATAAACGGAGGTTGTTTATCATATGATGATAAAGAATTAGATATAAATTCAAAACATTGTATGGTAGGTGACCCAAAACAAATGTTTCAAATGCATAGAGTAGAAGATATAGAAGATATGAAAAAATATAACATCAAAAATCAAGATAAAGGAATGGATAGGGCATATTCTATTATTATGGCAAATGATAAAAAATGTTTACATAAAGAAAATAATGAATTGAGTTTTAGAAGGTGTGATAATACTGTAAATCAGTATTGGGATTATTCTGATATAACTGGTCCAAATGTATAAATGTGAAATTTTTTTAATCAAAACTGTTTAATAAGATATAATTTGAAAAAATAAATATTTTTTCTAATTATATTATAATATATATAAAATGAAAATCTCTTTTTTAAAATCGAAGAATATAAAAATTATAGTAATAGTTTTAATTGTAGGACTTATATTTATTTATTTAGTTAAAAGAAAACAAACAAGGAAAAATCAAAAAATTATTATGGAACAATTTAATGAAAATGAAATATTATGTATTAAAGCAGATGATAAAGACGAAATTAAACAATTTAGGATAGATATGGGTTATAAAATTAAAGAAATACCAAAAGAACAAGATAATTTATTTGATATAAATACAGATAATATTATTACAGTTTTAAAAGGAGATGCTCCTATTACTATAAAATACAAATATGATTATATACAACTTAGTTATCCTAAATTAACAAAAGACGTAAATGATTTTGTATTAAGTCCTACCGGAGTAATTTTTGATCCTAAAACAGACGATATTATTGTATTTGATGTTTTTAGATTAAGAAGATTTCAATATAGACTAAATAGAAGTCAATTTAATATTTCAGATGAAGATAATTTTAACAATATAATTGATATAAGAAATAATAAAAAGGAAGGAACAAATGAAAGTAGAAGAAACTATAATCCAAATGATATAGAAGTATATACAGAATTTGAAAATAAAAGAAAATTATTATATATTTATTTCCTTATTTATTGTGTCCATACTAGTAAAAATAAATTTAAAAAACAAATATTAGATTTAAAAAATGAAAATGGTAGTGAAATTTTACAAGATAATTATACTATAGAAGATAATACTGACAAACAATTAATTTCAATTATTAATAAATCTGGTATTAGAGATGAAATTAAACAAAATTTAAATTCTAATGATAAAATTACAGTTATATTAGATAAAACTTTAGTGGATAATGATGAAGATTTTATAGACAAAACAGTTTCCCTTACTGGATACGTAAAAGACAGTAAAATACCATTAACATTAGGAGAACTTAGACAAGAAGTTATAAAAAATTTAGATTTCTTACTTAGGTATAGAAGAATAAAAGAGTGTAGAGATAATACGGTCTTAGAAAATAAAGACGAAGAAAGATTTAAATGTTCTCTTAACTATCAAGAAGATTTACCTCAATATGATTTAGGTAAACAGGGTAAAGGTATAGAAAGTCTTAATTATGATAAAAAACAGAAAGCACCTCTTTTTGATAATATTATGAATCCAAATAGTAATTCTTGGAATGAACCTAAATATAATGGTATTTTTGAACCCCAAAAATCATATAGAGATAAAAGAGTTTATCAAACTAAAAATGATAAAGGTGTTGAAATTAATGACGCTGGAACTAAAAATAATGTAGAAAATAAAGGAATGAAAGGATTATTTATGAAATTATTTTATAATGAGGAAAAGGGCGTCGATAAAGTATTAGTAGATAATACACATAATGCGGATGATGAATATAATTCTATTTATGATTCTACAAAACCTAATTTATTAGTAGAAAAATTTGAAGAAAAAGAAAGACAAACACCTGTATTAATTCCAGGAATTCCTACCATAAATTTAATGAAACAAGATGGAGATACTAAAAATAAAGATTTAAATGCCGGATATTTTATTTTACCAGACGAAATGGAAGCAATAGGAGTTAAAATGTGTATCTATACTTTAGGAAATAGTAATTATATATTTGTTCCAGATGTATTAAATAATCGTATCCAAATATTTAGAATGGAAATAGGTGCTGAATTCGATTATAAAGGACAATTTGGTAATTTAGACTTTACAACTATTCGTTCATTACCTACATATCAAGGTGAAAAAGTTGCTGGAATGTTTGAACCACTTAAGAATACTAATATTATGTATGAACCTATTCATAATACAGAAATTTTTGAGAAAAGTATAAGTGTTGAATCTCCTGCTAGGTGTGCTAATACTTGCGAATTTGACGGAGATAAATATATAGGAAAAGTTAGAAATATAAATACCAATGCTGTAAATAGTAGTAATATAGATGCTTTTTTTAATAAAAAAATAAATAATGAAACACAGTGTTATATGGAATTACGAAATAGATTACAAAGTCAAGGACCAGAAGTAATTAAATTAGTACCAAATAATACATATAGTCAAAATATTGACAAATATTATGAATCATATACTACCAAAATATTACCAGGTGCTCCAGGTGTATCTCCTATGAAAGTCACTGGTCCCGATTTATCTCTTGAAGAAGAAAATGTTAATGAATGTGTAAATGAATTTTCCACTAGAAGAGCAAATATACATCATAGACAATATGAATTAGACCAATATAATAATTTAAAACCAGTTAAAACCGGACATTTCTATAGTTTATATAATGAGTATATTAGAGTTAAAGAATATTTAAAAAGACCAGATTTAAAAGAATCGGTATATAGTAACCCATTTAATTTAATTGACGGAGCAGAATTATGTATGGGTCAATCGAGTAAAAGTTGTACTATTGCAAAGGATCCTTATGACGGGGTTAAAGGTTGCTCGGTTGCGTATAGGAAATTTTTATTAAAAGTTATTAAAGAAACAAATGACGGACAGAAATACGGACAATTATTTAGACCCAAAGCAATAACATATGATATAGAATCCAATTTATTTTATGTTGCTGATACTTATCACCATAGTATTCAATGTTTTAGATTAAAAGACCAAGATAAATATGAAGAAGGAACTGATTTAGTGTTTGAAAGTGCCGATAAAATTTTCAACGGCGATGACGAAAAAGATAATAGTGATCCTTTATATTGTTATGATAAAGACTGGAATTATAATATGTCTTATCATGCGAGTCCAGTATATTCTTTGGGTTTAAGACAACAAATATTAGAAAAAACAAGAGAAGATAGAAAAAATGATTTTGATAAAAAAGCAGGGGAATATCCTACAAAATTAAAAGGTGATTATACAATACCAGAATCTCGAATTGAAGACGAGTGGTGTGATAAATTCTCAGAACCAAAAGGAAAAGTTAGATTATACAGATGGGTTAGTGGTTCTTCCAAATATGCCAATTATGCCTATGAAAGCAATAATAATAATTTAATTGACTATTCGAATATAGGAAAAGAAGATAAGGGTAAAAGAAAAAATAATGATTATTTCTTTTATACTAATTTAGTAAAAGTTGATATTGAAAAAGGTGAGAAAGATTATACGAATGAGAGAGAAGCATTATTATTTCCGGGAGTTGGAGAGTTTTTATATCCTTCTGATTTAGTGTTTATAAGAAGAAATATATCACCTGTTAAAAATACTGATTTATTATTAGTTGCGGATACTGGAAATAATAGAGTTTCAATTTTTAAGAAATATATATTAGATATAGATACAAAAGATAAATATAGATATAGATTTTATAGATTCTTAGGAGACAAAAACTCCGTAGAAGACAGAAAATTAATTAACCCTATAGGTATTACTGTTAACCCTATTAATGGGTGTATATATGTTTTACAATCTAATTTTTATGATTATAGTGGTGTTAAATATAATAAAGGACAAAGTATTAAGGTTTTTTATCCCAAAAAAGATAATGATGAAGGTTATTACGAATATTCACACGAAATTATAATTAATAACAATATAGATTTAGGTAATAAAAATGCCAGATTTACTAAAATAGAAATGGATAGCAGAGGAATAATATTATTAACAGATATTAATAATAGAAGAGTTCAAATTTTAAAAGAAATGGCACAAAATAAACTCTATATGGAAAAAATAGACTCTAATGTTTTAAATAAAGTAATTTTCAAGATTCAATATAATCCACATAAAGGTATAAATAATATTTATGATGTTTTTAAGGATAAATATTTAATGGGATATAATAGATTTAGGTTTATAATAGAAAGATTCAATATTTCAACACAAAAAGATACAGATATTTTACTTTCACGAGAATATAACCACGATTATTTTGCCTCAATTAAAAATGAAACTAGAGATTTATTTGTATATGAAGATAAATACGAAACCAGACCTTATAAAAATGGATATTGGGTTATGAATGGTAAAAAAGAAATTATTATTGATAAATTAGGTCAAGGTAATTCTTCTTCTACGGACACTTTAGCTATTAAACCAACAAATAACTTATATGTTGATATTAAACAAACTAATAATAGATACGGTAATACTATCACAGACGGAATCGAAGATTGGAAAGGTAATCCTTTAACACCAAATACTTCATATAGATATGTATTTTATTTATTTAATTACCATAATACTGTTAAAGTAGATAAAAATAACTTATCAACTACAGTACATACTCCACCACTTAATATACCTTCCAATAATATTAGAATTAGTAATATTATTACAAAAAAAGAAAATTATCTAAATATAAATATTGATTATTTATCAATCAGTAATTTACATAAAGAGACAGTTAAATATAACCCTTTATGTATATATTTATTAAGAAGAAATCATAATAGAACGAGAGATGGATTATTAAGATATTTGAATGTATTTAGACATAATATGATACAATTATTCGTTCCAAATGAAGCAAAATATATTTATAATAATTTCTCCAAACCTAAATTTGGTAAATTATATATTTTAAATATAGAAAATGCTGGAAGTCCTCTCGATATGAAAGAAGAAGACCTATTAGAACCAGACGCAGTTAATAAAACAAAATATTCAGATAGTAAATTTTTAGTATTTTATAGTGCGGAAGGTGGTAATTTAGACCAAAATGGAAAAATATTACCAACTTCTGATACATTAGGAATGGATTATATTGAAGATTTCTTCACATTAGGAGACGACCCTATGGATTCCTATACTAAGATTAAATATCAAGTTAAAATAGATATTAGACAGACTAGAAAAGACTCTATTATGTTAAGTGATAATACTAAATTAGAATCTAATCTCTTATATTATAGACAAAATAGATACGAAAAAGACGATAATTCACTCGAACTTATTAAGAAACAATCTATCGTTCAACTTATAGAAGGTAAATATGAAAATAGAAAATTTGAATATAAAGACTCTGGAATAATGAAAGAAGGGGTTAAAATTCCATTACCTCTCAATAGAACTCTTGAATATAATGTTTTAGTCGCTAATCAATATAAAATTAATCCTTCTTGTAATACACAATACTTCACTACAAGACCTGAGAAACCTTATCTTAAATCTGTAAGTAAAGTTGAAATTACAGAAGGAGGGAAAAAAGTTAGTAAAATTAAAATAGAATGGTATTATACTCAAAATAAGAATTTATATTGGCCAGTTAATTTCCTTATTTTAAGACTTCCAACTAAAGATACCGGTGCCGGAATACCTACAGTTACAAAGGTATTAGATTTTTTAAAAGGTAGTCCTCATAAAAATGATAAATATTTCAATATAGAGAAAGATTTAGTAAATGTAAAAATGGCAGGAAAACATTTCTTTGAAAAAACATTTGCTCTAGATGGAAAAAATAAATGGCAAGTATCTTTTACTAAGTTTAATAATAAAGAAGACCCTGGATATAAAAATATTTTCATAAATGGTAAGAAATTTATTTGGTCTCCTAATACTAAATCACATGTTTTTACTAACTCTTTTATTACTATTAAAGTTGAATTAGACGGGGAACAAGAAGAATATTTAGGTAAAGTTGTAGTAGAAGAATATATAGAAGCCGAAGGTACAAGTGAAACAGAAGGTCCTTCAGGAAGTGAAATGCAGCAAATATTTGGGGGTTTAATTGAAAATGAATATGAAGAATCCCAAAGACAACAACTTAACGCTAAGAATGATGCCGAAGAATTAAAGAGAAAATATGAAAAAGAATTAAACGAAGAATATAACGATAAATTAATTCAAGCAGTAGAGGCATATAGACAAATGAATAAGATAGGGTTTTACTTTAACTTACAAGACGATTATGACGGATATTATAGAAGTGTTATAGATAATTATTCTGGTAACAGTGGTCAATTATTATATTACTTGAAGGCACAGAGTGATAATGATTTACTCAAAATTTTTGACGAATTACACGATAAAATTAAAATTTATCACGGTGAAGCAACTATGACTATTGACGGTCCAAATGGTATGTTGAGAGCAGGTGGAAGAGACGCATTAATTGAAAAGATTAGACATTTATCTTTTATGCTAAAAGAAGCAACTAAAACAGAAAATAAAACATTAGGGATTACCTGTAAAGACCAAGATTTAAGTGAAATATTTAAAACAGATGGTTTCCAATCCGCGTTACAATGTTTAACAGATGAAAAGAATAAAAAAAATAAAGATTATGATAGTGGAGCACCAACTCAAACACCGGAAAAACTAAGCAGAACTAAATTAAATGAATTGACAGAGAATTTCGAAGTAGAACAAGAAAGAGATTACATATCAGAAACAGCAAGAGAACTTGAAGGTGAAAATTTACAATCCGTTTTACAGAAATTTAATTATGGAGGAGAATGGCAAAAAGCAGGTATTAATAATGTAGTATATGATACTATTAGCCAAAAAGTTAAACTTATTAAAGAAAAAGTTAGTTTATTAACTAATAAAATCATTCCTAACAAAAATACTATATTAATTTGGCGTAAAGGAGATAGAGATATAGGTATTAGTCCTTCTGCTTCTCAAGGATTAGTAAATGATAGAGTAAAACCATATGATATATTAAAAAGTGGTAAAGAAATAAAATCATTGAAATCATATATTACAGAAAAAGATAGAAAAGAAATATTGGAAAATTATGCGATTCAACCTACTTTAGTATCACTCTCATCCGGCAAAGATATACCATCAACAGAAGTATTTAATGATTTAACTAAGGATAAAAATCACTTATATTCTATTCAAACACACTATATACCTTTCGAATTAGATAAACAATATTCTTATAAAATCGCATGTTTCCAAAACGGACATAGTATTAGTTCGGAAGTTAAAAGAAATTATTTAGGTATTGTTAGTAAAGGAATAGGTTCAGAATTAGGTATGGGTGAAGTATTTAGCGACGAAGCTTATTTAGGTGCGAATGTATCTAATACACAAACAGAAAATGATTTAAATGTTTCTATAGAAGAACCTGTTAAGGAAGCGCCAGAAATATTAGAACCAGTTATTAAATATTTCGAACCGAAAGAAGGTACAGAAGATACATTAGTTAGAATTGTAGGTTCTAAATTAGATAAGTTAGAATATATTTCATTTAGAGATGTACGAGTTAAAATTCTTAAGAAACAAAAGAGAATAATTGTTGAAAATGGAGATAAAATATCTTATGACGAATATTTAGTTAAACCACCTACTCTTAAAGAATTAAATAGAGAATGCTGGCAGAGTTATGAACCATATAAAGTTCTAGTATGGGGATATTTCCATGGAACAGGAAAACAAATTCGAAGTAAGGAAACAGGAAATCCAGATACTAAAATGTATAAATATTTAGTTAGTAAAATATGTCCAGAAAGTAATCAACAAATGAGAAAATATAAAGATGAAAATAATTCACCTGCTTAATTTTATATTTTACTGCTTAATTTTATATTTTACTTCTTAATTTTATATTTTACTGCTTAATTTTATATTTTACTGCTTAATTTTATATTTTACTTCTTAATTTTATATTTTACTGCTTAATTTTATATTTTACTTCTTAATTTTATAATTTTTTTTTAATAAATATTATTTTATTATTATATAATAATATGGTTGATTATTTTAAAGTTACATTATTAGTTATATGTTTATTCATATTCTTATATTATATTAGACATATCAATAAACTTAAAGAAAATTTTGTCGGAAATATAAAACAACAAAAAGAACATTTTGAAAACGAAATTCCAAATGTTAATCTTCTTAAACCTAAAAAAAATGATAATATTATAAATACAGAGAATACAGAGAATACGGTAAATACTTCTACTTCTAATTCAAATGAGAGTTGTGACATAGCAAATAAACAAGATAATACTAAGGACGATTGTTTATTTGGTTGTAGTAAAACAGATGATGGAGAGGATATGAATATAAATGATATGATGAAAACTATAGAAGAAACTGAAAAATTATGTGATATGATAGACGAAAAAGATAGAATAAGAAGAGAAAGGGAAGATATAGAAAATATAGATAAACAGATTGAATTGAATAAAAAATTCTTACTTCAACAAAATTCACAAAATAAGCAAATAGAAGATTTACAAGGCATTATAAAAACAATGGTTTTTACTGATGATATGAATAAAGTTGCGGTAGAAAAGTGTAGTGGAAAGACCGACGAATGTTTATCAGATAAAGAACAAAAATTATCAAGTATTTTAAATGAAAAGAGAGAAAAAAATAAAAAAGTAAAAATTA
>Ga0257126_1001758_pt1 | contig 15059 bp, 14 predicted proteins | sample SI060_120mmetaG_FD_190151 | JGI IMG/M metagenome (GOLD analysis project Ga0257126, IMG submission 190151) | Marine microbial communities from Saanich Inlet, British Columbia, Canada - SI060_120m | ecosystem: Environmental > Aquatic > Marine > Inlet | place: Canada: British Columbia | collected... | reverse complement strand
TTTTATTTTGCAAAAATGCAGCAACAGCAACTTCATTTGCAGCATTCAAAATACACGGCATATTTCCTCCTTTTTCCATAGCATCATAAGCTAACTGAAGGTTTCTGAAAGTTTTGGCATCTGGTTTTTCAAAAGTTAAATTTGGGTAATCTATAAAATTGAAACGCTTAAAAGTATTTTTCAATCTTTCAGGAAATCCAAGTGCATATTGTATTGGGAGTTTCATGTCGGGAATTCCTAATTGTGCTTTTATAGAACCATCCTCAAATTGCACGGCTGAATGAATAATTGATTGAGGGTGAACCACAACTTCAATTTGCTCGGCTTTTAAATCAAACAACCATTTTGCCTCAATAACTTCTAAACCTTTATTCATTAAGGTTGCGCTATCAATTGTAATTTTTGCACCCATTTCCCAATTAGGATGCTTTAGTGCTTGCTCTTTTTTAATGTTTTGTAGTTTTTCTTTTGTCCAACCCCTAAAAGGGCCACCAGAAGCTGTTAAATATATTTTTTCAATAGGATTATAAGCCTCACCGACTAAACATTGAAATATTGCAGAATGTTCAGAGTCTACTGGATAAATTTGTACATTATATTCTTTGCATAGTTTTGTGATTAAATCTCCAGCAACAACCAAAGTTTCTTTGTTGGCTAAGGCGATTGTCTTTTTAGCTTTTATAGCTCTAATGGTTGGTTTTAATCCTGAATAACCCACTAAAGCAGTAAGCACAACATCAATATTTTCTCCTTCAACCACCTCTTCTAAGGATTGTTGTCCTGCAAATACTTTTATACCTAGTTTAAAAAGCGCATCATCTACCTCTTTGTACTTATCGTTATTGGTGATAACAACTGTATTGGGTTTGAATTTTATTGCTTGCTCAATCAGCAGTTTGCTGTTGTTGTTTGCGGTTAACACCTCAACTTCAAATAAATTGGCGTGTTCAGCAATCACCTCTAAGGCCTGTGTTCCTATTGAGCCAGTAGAACCTAAAATTGCGATTTGTTTTTTCTTTCCCTCCATTAAAATGCGTTTAATTTATCTGCTATTTTTCTGTCATTTGCCAGTCTTGGCACTTTATTTTGCCCTCCTAATTTCCCTATTGACTTCATGTAATTTCGGAATCCGTCTTTAGCGATAATTGTTATTTGCAAAGGTTTTAAAATCCCACCACTAATCAAGTCCTTATAGTAAGTATTTAGGTTTTGCAATTCATCATCTAGCATTTTAGTGAAAATGGCTAAATTTTTTGGTTGGGATTCAAACTCAATTAACCATTCATGGTAGGGTAATCCGTTTTCAGGATTTACCTTTGGCGCAACATGAAACTCGTTTACTTGAGCAGGAATATTAGCAATTGTTTCTTTTAATGATTTTTCTACTTCTTCAGCAATTACATGCTCGCCAAATGCTGAGGTGAAATGTTTTATCCTGCCACTTACAATAATTCTGTACGGATCAACTGAAACAAATTTAATGGTATCTCCAATATTATAACCCCAAAGCCCTGCATCAGTATTTAGGATGATCACATAATTAACACCAACCTTTACATCAGCTAAAGAAATTCGGGTTGGATTTTCATTAAAAAACTCTTCTGAAGGAATAAATTCATAAAATATCCCATGATTTACACACAATAACATCCCTTCTTCTATTTGTGAATCTTGATAAGCAATAAAACCTTCTGAAGCAGGATATAACTCTACACCATCAACTTGTTTTCCAATCAATTTTTCAAAGGACTTTCGGTAAGGCTCATAGTTTACCCCTCCATAAATAAAAAGGTCAAAATTTGGGAAAATATCTTTTATGAGTTTCCCTGTTTTTTTTTGTAATTTTTCAAAATACATTTGCACCCAAGGAGGAATACCAGAGATTAAACTCATGTTTTCAGGAAGGGTTTCATCAACTATTGCATCAACTTTCATCTCCCAATCGTCAATACAATTTGTTTCAAAAGAAGGCAAACGGTTTTTTGTTAAATAAGCGGGTATATGGTGCGCAACAATACCAGAAAGTCTCCCCGTTAATATATCTCCCGTTTTTGTAAGTTCTGGACTGCCTTGTAAGAAAATCATCTTCCCATTTACTATAGATGTGTTTTTTGTTTCAGCAACATAACTCAGAATTGCATCACGAGCAGCTGTAATATGATTTGGCATACTTTCCTTGGAAATTGGAATGTATTTTTCTCCTGATGTAGTTCCTGATGTTTTGCAAAAATAAAGTGGTTTCCCAGGCCAAAGAATATCTTTTTCTCCGTCAATTATTAGGTTTACATACCCTTTTAAAGCCTCATAATCTCTAATTGGGATTTGCATTTTAAAATTAGAATAATTTCTAATTTCCGAGAAATTATGCTCCCTTCCGAATTTTGTTTTTTTTGCCCGTTCAATTAATTCAAACATTAGTTTTTGCTGAACTTTTACAGCATTTTTTTTCCACTTACTGTTTTTGGCAACAATAAATTTAGCAAAAGGAAAACTTAATAATGCTTTAATACTCATCTTAAAATGAAATGTAATTTTCAGGGTTTACAGGAATTCCTTTATGCCAAAGTTCAAAATGTAAATGTGGCCCAGTTGAAAGCTCTCCAGAATTCCCAATTATTGCAATATGATCACCAGCACTTACAAAATCACCAACCTCTTTTAATAAAACCGAATTATGCTTATAAAGAGAGATAAAATCATTTTTATGTTGCACTCCAATTACATAACCAGTTTCAGAAGTCCAGTGGCTAACAATTATTGTCCCCTCTAAAACTGTGGCAATTCTTGATTTTTCCTTGGCCACTAAATCGACCCCAAAATGCCTAGTTTTATTGTTAAATTTATCTGTTATTATTCCACCCAATGGAGGGTAAAACATTAAAAACTCATTGGTTTTTTCTTTATTAAAAGTAATAGAGCTTTTGTCTTCAGCCTCTACCTTTACTCTTAATAGAGAATCTTCAATTGATTTTTCAAAAAAAATCTCTTTTTCAGAATTTAAAATATCTTCTGTATTTTCAGGCGTAATTAACTCATCTCCATTTATAATATTAGTTATGTTCTGCAGATAAACCTCCTTACTGTTTAAAGCTCTTTCTAAGGAATCAGTTTTAATGTTTAATTCAATTAAACTTTTTTGAACTTCAGTTGTAGATTTACCTGGAACATATTCTTTTAAAGGTGTGTAAGCAATAAGTAATAATGCGCTAAAAAAACAGATAAAAACAAAAATACCAGCAAAAGCAAATATATTTAATCTGTTTAATTTTACAGATAATTTCTCTTCAAAAGAATCATCTGTAATTATTACAAAACGGTATTTATGTAGTAGTTTTTTCCAGAAATTATTTAAACCTTCTTTATCTTGCATAAGTTTGCAAATATCATAAAAATATGAGCATATTTGCGTGAATTTTACAAATTGCCATAAAATAAATTTAAACAAAAGTAGTTTATAAGCAGAATGAAGCTAAGAACACATCATATAAAGAGAGTAATTTTACTTTCAATTTTGCTTGTAATTTCCTCTTGCTCTACAAAGAAAAAATCTTGGGTAAATAGGCAATATCATAACACAACCGCTAAATTTAACGGTTATTTTAATGGAAATGAAAGCGTGAGATTAGGTGTTAAAAAACTGCACGCAAAACACATTGACGATTTTACAGACATTCTTTCTGTCTACCCAACAGGAGATTTGAAAAAATCTAAAAAAACACATTCTTATATGGATAAGGCCATTAAAAAAGGATCAATTGTTATTCAAAGGCATTCCATGAAAATAAAAGGAAAAGAGTATTGCAAATGGATTGATGACAACTATTTTATGGTTGGGAAATCCTATTTTTATAAGGGTGAATTTGATGAAGCAATCAAAACATTTAGTTTTATAAATAATGAATATAAAAAGAATGAGATAATTTATAAATCATCTCTTTGGCTTATTCGTTCATATGTTGAAAAAGGTGATTTTTCTTCTGCTAAATCTGAGCTTGACGAACTCATGAATAATAAAAGATTCCCTGATAAGCTAGAAAAACAGTTAGCAATTGTGGCTTCTGATTATTACATACAAAGAGGTGATTATTCACAAGCAGTTACTGAACTAACTAATGCCACTCAACTTATTAAAAGAAAGCGTAAAAAAGCAAGGTATTATTATATATTAGCTCAGGTTTATCAGCAAGATAAAAGCCATAAACAAGCTCAAAAATATTACAAGCTCGTATTAAAATCAAATCCTGAATATGTGATGACTTTTAATGCAAAAATGAACTTAGCAAGATCATTAGAAAGGGGGAATAAGGACAGTAAAAAGATGAAGGAAAAACTCCTCAAAATGACTAAGGACGATAAAAACAAAGAGTATCTTGATCAAATCTACTTTACTTTAGCAGAAATGGATATGAATAACAAGGACACAATTTCTGCAATTGAAAATTACACATTATCTGCTGTAAATAGCATTCAAAATAATTCTCAAAAAGCGATATCATTTTTAAAGCTTGGTGTTATTGAGTTTGAGAGGTCGCTTTACAGGTCATCAAAAACATATTATGATAGCACCTTATTTTATATGGATTCTGATTTTAGAATGCATGGGGACGCTAGCGAAAAGCATGAGATACTTTCCGAACTTATAGATAATTTAGATGTTATTGAATTGCAAGATAGTTTGCAAATGATTGCAATGCTTCCAAAAGCTGAGCAGAACCAAATGATAAATCAAATTATACAGGCTGAAGTTGAAAAAGAACGAGAAGAAGCAGAAAACGAAAGGTTAAAACAGCAAATGTCCTATCAAAGTGGCAGAAACGGAGGAAGAGAAGAGCAGTTTGGAAACAACACCTCTGGAGGAAAATGGTATTTTTACAACCCAGCAACATTAAGTTTTGGGATGTCAGAATTTAGAAAAAAATGGGGTAAAAGAAAGTTAGAAGATGATTGGAGAAGAAAAGATAAAAAAATAATTTCTAGTTTTGAGGTAGATTCATCAGCAATAGATTCATCAGCAATAGCGACAAAAAACAAAAAAGATCCAAAATTTTATTTAGATCAACTGCCATCTTCAATTGAAGATTTTGAACTTTCTGATACCCAAATTAAAGAAGCATTATTCCAAGTAGGAACAATTTATAAAGAAGATTTAGAAGAAATTACTAAAAGCACTGAGGTTTTTTCAACCTTATACGCTAGGTTTTCTGATGACGAACAGTACGCACCACTTTCTTGCTACAGTATTTATTTAAACCACACAGATATTGATAATAAATTAGAAGCTCAAAACTCAAAACAATTATTACTTAAAAGGTTTCCAAAAAGCATTTATGCTCAAATGATTACAAATCCTGATTTTAAACTAGAGGCAACCAATAAATTAGCTAAAGAAGAACTGGACTATAGAGCAGTTTTTGCAAATTATTCTTTAGAAGAATATCAACAGGTAATAGACAAAACAACTGTAATTTTAGAAAACGAGTATCAATCTAAATATTTGTTTTTAAGAGCGTTATCATTTTTAAATATAGATGAGTTTGATAGAGGAGTAGAAATATTGAATAAACTTATTTCTCTTGATGAAGATGAAAAAATAGTAAAAGAAGCTCAACATATTTTAGATGCTCTTAATGACCCTTCTAAAATGGAAAAAGCTAATGAATTGGCTATTGCTGGCTCTCCTTATTTATACAGAAGCACCTTACCTCAAATGATAATTATTATAATACCAAAAGGATCTGTTGATATAACTTATTTAAAAACCCTTATTTCCGATTATCACTCACAGGATTTTGAAAATGAAGTGTTTGAAATAAGCGCATTACTTTTAGGGATGGATAAACATTTGCTAATGATAAAAACTTTTGATAATACTTCTGATGTTATGGTTTATCATGAAATGTTTGTTTTGGAAGAAAGCATCTTAAAAGAACTTAACAAATCAGAACACAAGGTGATGGCAATTTCTTTTGAGAATTTCCAAGAATTTTATAAAAATAAGGATGAGGATGGTTATCACAACTTCTTTAAAAAGAATTATTTAACTATTGAATAAGGTGTTAGAATAATTTAGTAATTTCGCATCAATAAAAATATGAAATATGTTTACAAATAAAAACGAACCAATGAAAAAGACAGAAACAACTGCTGCAGTTAATATGATAGGAGCTGGTACGGTAATTACAGGGGATATTCAGTCAAATGGTGATATCCGTGTAGACGGAACTCTTAAGGGTTCTGTAAATACAACCGGCAAAGTTGTTCTTGGAAAAGAAGGCGTTATTGAGGGTGATGTTGTTTGTAATGATGCAGATATTTCAGGAGTGATTAAAGCTAAAATTTCAGTTTCTCAATTACTTTCTTTAAAATCAACAGCAAAGTTAAATGGCGATATTATTACCAACAAACTTTCAATTGAACCTGGCGCTTCATTCACAGGATCATGTAGTATGGGCGCTGTAATTAAAGATATTAAACATGCTGAAAAACAAGAAAAAAAGGAAAAAACAGCTTAATAAATACCTTGTTTTAACATCCGCTTCTTTTCAGATTGGAATTACAATTTATCTAGGATCTTATCTAGGAAAATATTTGGACCTTAAATATAATCTAGAAAAAAACTGGTTTACTATATTGTTTGTTTTATTAGCTCTAATAATTTCCATGTATAGTTTAATACAACAATTAAATAAGCTTAATAATGAATAAACAACTAATAAGTTTTCACTTTTATCTTTTTATTGTTTTAGGGGGATCATATTTTATTCACGATTATATTGTAAGTTTTGAACACTTACTTTTATTATACGGTCTCAATTTATCTGTTGCTTGTTTTGTTTATTGGCTGGTTTTTTTATTAAGAGATAAACAAAAAGAATATTTGGGATTTTATTTTTTAGCAGGAACCCTTATAAAATTCATTGTTTTTTTTAAAATTGTGTTACCAATTTTTAAAGAGAACGATATTGTTTCTAAAACAGAGTTTCTGTCTTTCTTCATCCCTTATTTACTATCTTTATTTGTAGAAACAAAATCGTTAATTTCACTTTTAAATACACCTAACAAATAATTATTTGTAATAGAATAAAATTACTGCAAAAAAAATAGTTAGATTAACATAAATATCTATTTTTGCACCGATTTTAAAAAAGACAATCATAGTCCTGTAAGATGAATATAAAAACAATAATTTTCACCATAGTAATTTTGGTTTTTTCAAGCCTTAATATTTTAGCTGAAGAGCATATGAATCATGGTGATAAAGACATCAAAACTGAGATAAAAGAAACAATTGCGCATCACTTAATGGATTCGCATGATTTTATTTTAACACACGATATTTCATTTTCGCTACCGATAATTTTATATACAGATGGTAATTTAGATATTTTCTCCTCCTCTAATTTTCATCACGGAACAACACCTTATACGGTAAATGGAAGAACCTATTCTTTAGATCATGGGCACATAGTTGAGGCAAGCGGCCTACATCCTATTGATTTTTCTATTACTAAGAATGTAACTTTCATCATGATTGTTTTTTTAATAATGTTAATCATGTTTACAAGAATGGCAAAATCATATAAAAAGAATGCTTTGCCAAATGGTATGGGCAGGCTGTTAGAACCAATAGTCCTATATATAAGAGACGACATTGCTATTCCTAATATTGGAGAGAAGCACTATAAAAAATACATGAGCTACTTGCTTACGGTATTTTTCTTTATTTGGATTATTAATTTATTTGGATTAACTCCACTGGGAGTAAATGTAACTAACAATATTGCAGTAACCTTTTCTTTGGCATTGATTACGTATGTGTTAACGACAGTTACTGCTAACAAGAGTTACTGGGGACATATCTTTTGGATGCCAGGCGTACCAATTCCAATGAAATTTATTTTAGCTCCTATCGAGTTATTAGGAACAATTATTAAGCCATTTTCTTTAATGATTCGTTTATATGCGAACATTACTGCTGGACATGTTGTGTTGATGAGTATTTTAGGAATGATATTCATTTTCAAAGGATGGGTCGGAAGTTCTTTATCATTTGGATTGGCATTTGCATTATCATTATTAGAGCTGTTAGTAGCAGCCTTACAAGCATATATATTTACCATGTTATCTGCACTTTATTTTGGTGCAGCAGTAGAAGAGCATCATCATGAATAAAAAATATAAAATATTAACTAGAGTGTTTAATTTAAATTAATTAATTATGGAAATTCCAGCAATTGTAGGTGGAGGTTTAGTTGTAATTGGAGCAGGTATTGGTATTGGTAGAATTGGTGGCTCGGCATTGGAAGCAATGGCGAGACAACCAGAGCTTACTGGTAAAATACAAACTGTGATGCTTATTGCAGCCGCACTTATTGAGGGTATTGGTTTTGCAGCTTTATTTGCATTGTAAAACAAACCAATTAATCAAAACTACAAGGGTTGCTTGTAGTTTTGATTATATTTTAAAAATTAAACAGAAAAGAAACAAAAATGGATAAATTAATAAACGACTTTTCAGTAGGATTATTTTTTTGGCAATCAGTACTTTTTATTGCATTAATTCTTTTGCTAAAGAAATTTGCATGGGGACCAATATTGACGGCTGTTGAGGAACGTGAAGACGGAATTAAGAATGCATTAGAGGCAGCAGAAAAAGCAAAAGCAGAGATGCAAGCATTAAATGCTGATAATGAAAGAATTTTAGCTGAAGCAAGGATTGAGAGAGATGCTTTATTAAAAGAAGCAAGAGAAATTAAAGACGGAATTGTTAATGATGCAAAAGAATTAGCAAATACTGAAGCTGATAAAATCTTAACTACTGCTAAGGATCAAATCAATAATGAAAAGATGAAAGCAATGACTGAACTTAAAAATACAGTAGCTACTTTATCAATTGATATTGCTGAAAAAGTACTAAGATCAGAATTAACAGATAAGAAAAAACAAGAAGATTTAGTGGCAAATGCTCTAAAAGAAACCGAACCTAATTAGATAATGAAGCAATCAAGAGTAACCATAAGATACGCAAAAGCTTTATTGCAGTTATCTGTTGAGCAAAACTCATTAGAGGATGCTTATAATGACATGATGTTTATTGATTCCCTTTGCTCTGAATGTAAGGACTTTTCAATATTACTTAAGAGTCCCATTGTAAAAACAGATCATAAATTAAGAATTTTTGATGAAATTTTTGCATCTAAAATTAGCAAGGTAAGTATGATGTTTGTGAGCATTATAACAACTAAAAAGAGAGAATCTTTATTGGCAGAAATTGCTAAAAGTTTTATTAGTTTATATAAGGAGCATAATAATATCGAAACAGCTACTGTTACAACAGCTATTCCTTTAACTGAAACATTAAAGAATGAAGTTTTAGCTTTTATTAAAGCTGATAGTAATAATAAAGTAGAACTTACTGAAGTAGTAGATAAAAATATAATCGGAGGAGCAATTATCCGCATGGGAGATAAGCAGTTAGACACAAGTGTAGCTAACGAGATCTCAGAATTAAGACAAATGTTTAACAAAAACCTGTATTTACAGGACTTCTAAAAAATAAAAACAATGGCAGAAGTAAAACCAGCTGAAGTATCAGCAATTTTAAGACAACAATTATCAGGATTTAAATCTGAGGCAGAACTACAAGAAGTAGGAACTGTTTTACAAGTTGGAGATGGTATTGCTCGTATTTACGGGCTTACTAATGTTCAATCAGGAGAGTTGGTTGAATTTGATAATGGAATTCAAGCTATCGTCTTGAATCTTGAAGAAGATAATGTTGGGGCGGTATTATTAGGGCCTTCAAAAGGAATTAAAGAAGGAGATACTGTAAAAAGAACTAAGAAAATTGCTTCACTAAAAGTAGGTGAAGGAATGTTAGGTAGAGTTGTTGATGGTATGGGGAATCCTATTGATGGAAAAGGACCTATTACAGGAGAAACTTACGAAATGCCTATTGAAAGAAAAGCTCCAGGAGTAATTTATCGTCAACCTGTTGATGAGCCTTTACAAACAGGATTAAAGGCAGTTGATGCTATGATTCCTGTAGGAAGAGGGCAAAGAGAATTAATAATTGGAGATAGACAAACTGGAAAAACTGCAGTAGCTGTTGATACTATTATCAATCAAAAAGAATTTTATGAAAAAGGTGAGCCTGTTTTTTGTATCTATGTAGCTATTGGGCAAAAAGCCTCTACTATTGCTGCTTTAGTAGATACTTTAGAAAAAGCTGGAGCATTGCCTTATACTGTTATTGTTTCTGCAAGTGCTGCTGACCCTGCCCCTATGCAAGTTTATGCTCCATTAGCAGGTGCTGCTATTGGTGAATTCTTTAGAGATACTGGTCGACCTGCACTTATTGTTTTTGATGATTTATCAAAACAAGCTGTTGCTTACCGTGAGGTATCTTTACTATTAAGAAGACCTCCAGGGCGTGAGGCTTACCCAGGAGATGTATTTTACTTACATTCCAGGTTATTGGAGCGTGCTGCAAAAGTAATTAATGATGATACTATTGCTGCTCAAATGAATGATTTACCTGATTCTTTAAAAGGAATTGTAAAGGGTGGTGGTTCGTTAACAGCCTTACCAATTATTGAAACTCAAGCGGGTGATGTATCTGCTTATATTCCGACTAATGTAATTTCTATTACTGACGGTCAGATTTTCTTAGAATCTAATCTTTTCTTATCAGGTGTTCGTCCTGCAATTAATGTTGGTATTTCGGTATCAAGAGTTGGAGGTGCTGCACAGATTAAGTCAATGAAAAAGATTTCAGGAACTTTAAAGTTGGATCAAGCACAGTATAGAGAGCTAGAGGCTTTTGCTAAGTTTGGTTCTGATTTAGATGCGGCAACTAATGCTGTTATTGAAAAAGGTAAGCGTAATGTTGAAATTTTAAAGCAAGGACAGTATTCTCCCTTAAGAGTTGAAGAGCAAGCTGCTATTATTTTCTGTGGTACAAATGGTTTATTAATGGATGTTCCTGTTAATAAAATTAAAGAATTTGAAACGGAGTACATTTCTTTCTTACATTCTAAACACCAAGACACTCTTGATGCTTTAGCTGCAGGAAAATTAACTGATGAAATAAAATCAACTTTAGAGTCTGTAGCTGCTGATTTATCATCAAAATACGTAAAATAAAAAATGGCTAACTTAAAAGAAATAAGGTCAAGAATTACATCTGTTGGGTCAACTATGCAGATTACTTCTGCTATGAAAATGGTATCAGCTGCTAAACTTAAAAGAGCTCAAGATGCCATTACTCAAATGAGACCTTACGCCAATAAGTTGACAGAATTACTAGAGAATTTAAGTGCAAGTTTAGATGCTGATGATGGAGGAACTTATTCAAAAGAAAGAGCTATAAAAAATGTTCTTTTAGTTACAATTACATCTAATAGAGGCCTTTGTGGAGGGTTCAATTCGTACATTATTAAAAGCGCAAAAGCTTTAATGAATGATGAGTTTGAAAATGTTAATGTTGAGGTTTTATCTATTGGTAAAAAATCATCAGAGCATTTTACTAAAAATGATTTTAATGTTGTCTCTACACATGATGCTTTGTTTAATGACTTAACATTTGAAAATGTGTCTAATGTTGCAGAGGATATTATGCGGAAATTTGTTGATGGAAATTATGATAAAGTAGTCCTAGTTTATAACCAGTTTAAAAATGCTGCAACTCAAATTATCATGAATGAAAATTATTTGCCAATTCAAACTACCTCTAATGAAGGAGAGCAGATTGGAGATTATATATTTGAACCAGGTAAAAAAGAAATTGTTGAGGAATTGATTCCTAAATCATTAAAAACTCAATTATTTAAAGCAATTTTAGATTCTCATGCTGCTGAACATGGAGCAAGAATGACTGCCATGCATAAAGCAACTGATAATGCTAGTGAATTAAAAAAAGACCTTACATTAACATATAATAAAGCGCGTCAAGCAGCAATTACTGGAGAAATTCTGGAAATTGTAGGGGGAGCTGAGGCTTTAAACGGGTAAATAATAATTTAATACTATTGTTAAAAACCCTCTTCTTAGGAAGAGGGTTTTTTTGTTAAAGGTAGTTGGATTGTTCTATATTTGTAAAAAACAATTACAATGGATTATAAAAATATATTAAGTGAGCATAAGGATGGTATTTGTTACCTTACAATCAATCGCCCAAAACAACTTAATTCTTTAAATGGATCAACTATTTCAGAGCTGAATAAAGCGATTATTACTGCAGATACAGATAAAGAAGTTAGATGCATCATCTTAACTGGAGCGGGTACAAAAGCTTTTGTGGCTGGTGCTGATATTAAAGAATTTGCTTCTTTCAATACTTCTGAAGGGCAGGATTTAGCTAGAAAAGGCCAGGAATTATTGTTTGACTTATTAGTAAATATTGGAACACCTTCAATAGCAGCTATTAATGGATTTGCTTTAGGAGGAGGATTAGAACTTGCTATGTCATGCCATATGCGTATTGCATCAACAAATTCTAAAATGGGACTTCCAGAAGTTTCTTTAGGTGTAATTCCAGGTTATGGAGGAACTCAAAGGCTAGCCAGCCTTGTCGGAAAAGGAAAGGCAATCGAAATGATTACTACTGCTGGAATGTTATCTGCTGAAGATGCGAAACAATGGGGTTTGGTAAATCATATTTGTGAACAGGAAGAGTTGATTTCCTTTGCAGAAAAGATTGCTTCAAAAATTAAAAGAAACTCACCTAACGCAATCGCTAAGGCAATAAAGTCAGTTAATGCTGGTTTTATTGATGGAACTAATGGTTTTGAGGTAGAGAAAATAGAATTCGGAAACTGTTTTGGAACTCCTGAGTTTATTGAAGGAACTACTGCATTTATGGAAAAAAGAAAAGCAAACTTTTAATTGAATCCACTTAAAAAATTAGCAAGTCAGACTGCTGTTTATGGTTTGAGTAGTGTAATAGGAAGGTTTTTAAATTACCTTTTAGTTCCGCTTTATACACGCTATTTTTTACCATCAGAATATGGAGTTGTTACCGAAATGTATGCTTATGTTGCCTTTTTGGTAATTGTACTTACTTATGGTTTTGAGACTGCTTTTTTTAGATTTTCTAAAAAGGAAAATGATGTAAAAGTTGTGTACAGTACCGCCTTAATATCCCTACTAATTTCTTCTACTCTTTTTGTTTTGTTAGTTTTTTTATCTTCTGATTCAATTTCTAATTTAATGGGCTATGGAATCGAAACCAAATACATTGAATGGTTTGCAATTATTGTTGCTTTGGATGCAATTTCCTCCATTTCATTTGCAAGTTTAAGAGAGCAAAACAAAGCATTAAGATTTGCCTCTATTCGCTTTCTTAACATTTTTGTAAATATTGGGTTTAACCTTTATTTTATTGTTTACAAAGAATTTGGCATTGAATATATTTTTATTTCAAATCTTATTTCATCAGTAGTAACTATTCTTTTACTGCTTCCCGAGATGCTAAAGTCAGTCTGGGTGTTTGATAAAAAACTTTGGAATAAAATGAGGGTATATGCACTTCCTCTTTTAATTGCCGGATTAGCAGGAATTACAAACGAAACAATTGACAGAATACTATTAAAACATTTACTACCTAACCCTGAAATATCGGCAACAGAATTGGGTTTATATGGTGCCTTTTATAAGCTTTCGATACTAATGACTTTGTTTATTCAGACTTTCAGGTTTGCGGCAGAGCCATTCTTTTTTGCTCAAGCTAATAATAAGAATAGCAAAACAGTATATGCTGATGTAATGAAATATTTTACCATCATTATGGCGGTTATATTTTTAGGAGTTACTATTTTTTATGATATTATAAAAGGGTTTTTAGGAAGTGATTATCATGATGAAAGAGGTTTTTTAGTCGTGTCAATTTTGTTATTAGCCAATCTTTTTTTAGGAATTTATTATAACCTTTCAATTTGGTATAAGCTTACTGAAAAAACAAAGTATGGAGCTTACCTTTCTATTTTTGGTGCTGTTATTACACTTTCCCTTAACCTTACGCTTATTCCAGGAATCCATTTAAATTTTGGGAGCTATTATATACCGATTCTTGGGGACGTACAACTACTACTAAACATACCTGCGCTTGGTTTTGTTGGCTGTGCTTGGGCTACTTTAATTTGTTATTTTAGCATGACTGTTGCTTCTTATTATATTGGAAAGAAACATTTCCCTATTCCTTATCAAGTTAAGAGAATTGGTCTTTACCTCTTTAATATGTTAGGTATTTATTTCTTTATCTATTTTGTGCCAGAAAACATTTTGTTTAATTCCTTATTATTACTTGGATTTATCATATTTGTATATCTTTTAGAAAAACCAAAAACCATTCAAAAATCATGAAAGTAAAAGTTGTAAATAAATCAAAACATTCCCTTCCTCATTACTCAACAATTGCATCAGCAGGAATGGATTTAAGAGCTAATATTGATGAGTCAATATCTTTAAAACCACTAGAAAGAACAATTGTTAAAACAGGAATTTTTATGGAATTGCCTGTAGGGTTTGAAGCACAAGTTCGCCCAAGAAGTGGTTTGGCATTTAAAAAAGGTATTACTGTTTTAAATTCTCCTGGAACAGTTGATGCTGATTATAGAGGAGAAGTTGGAGTGATTCTAGTAAATTTATCAGCAGAAGAATTTGTAATTGAGGATGGTGAAAGAATTGCGCAAATGGTAATTGCAAAACATGAACAAGCTGATTGGGTTGAAGTGGAAACTTTAGATGAAACAGAAAGAGGTGCTGGAGGGTTTGGAAGCACTGGAGTTAAGTAGATGAAAAAACTTTTTTTCATATTATTTTATTTGATTAGTGCGCCAACCTTTGCGCAATGGAAATCGTATTACCCTGAAACAAATGAAAGCAAAAAGGGAGTAAAAGAACAGAATCAGGAAAAAGATAACTTTCTTTTTAACCAATATTTGTTTAATGCTTTAAAAGCAAAATCATTAGAGAATTTTGAGGAGTCACTAAAGTTTTTTCAAAAATGTATAAAGTTAGATGATAGCCAAGCAGTTCCTTTTTATGAATCAGCAGTTATC
>Ga0257126_1001757_pt1 | contig 15071 bp, 13 predicted proteins | sample SI060_120mmetaG_FD_190151 | JGI IMG/M metagenome (GOLD analysis project Ga0257126, IMG submission 190151) | Marine microbial communities from Saanich Inlet, British Columbia, Canada - SI060_120m | ecosystem: Environmental > Aquatic > Marine > Inlet | place: Canada: British Columbia | collected... | reverse complement strand
TTTCGAGACTTACCAGACCAAGCCCGACTTGATCACGTTTGCCAAGGCAGTGACCAACGGGTACATGCCTTTAGGCGGCTGCCTGGTCAGCGACAAAGTTGCAGATGTACTTCTGGGCCACGGAGGTGAGTTTGCACATGGCTTGACCTATTCGGGTCATCCCGCCTCCTGCGCTGCAGGACTGGCAACGATGGACGTGCTGGAGCACACCGATATCATTCATCAGTCGGCGACGGTGTTGGCGCCTTACTTTGAAGCTGCGCTGCAAACACTGAGCGATCATCCTATTGTGGGTCAAGTGCGAGCAAAAGGATTACTTGCGGCGGTCGAACTGGTGAAAGACAAGTCGAGCCGCGAGCGCTTGGCACCCGAATCTGGCGCCGCCGTTTATTGTCGTGACCGTGCGATTGAGAGTGGACTCATGGTGCGCCAAACAGGGGACGCCATGATTATGTCCCCGCCCTTTGTGACCACAAAAGGTGAGATCGACGCACTCGTCGCAAAGCTTGTGGACGGCCTCGACAAGACGGCACACCATTTTGGCGCAAAATCTTAAGTTCTAGCGATCTTAAGGTCTGATTCGGCCGTATCAGCACCATGATATTGATCGAAAAAACGTGGTTTAACGCCCTCTGGTTCCAGGTTACTTGGTTTAGCTGCGTGTTGGGGCGAGAAGACTGGATGCTCCTCACGGCAGCGCTTATTGCCTTCCACTATGCCGCAGTTTCAAACATTCGGTTGGAATTGCTGCGCGTCTTGCCTGCTGCCGCGTTGGGCATTGGTGTTGATTTTTCCCTCGCAGTCGCGGGTGTCTATGACTTCGGTGATGCTTTTTTCCCACTTTGGATGGTCTGTCTTTGGCTGGTATTTCCCACGGTATTACCTCGCGCGATGGCCTTTCTGTCGGCTACTTGGTGGAGACCCATTGTGTTGGGTGCCATTGCGCCCGCGAACTACCTCGCGGGTGCCAAGTTCGGTGCAGTCGCGCTACCGCTCGGTGATGTCACCAGCATGATGATCCTAGTGCCACTATGGATGATCATGCTGCCGCTCATGGTGCGATTTAGTCAGCGGGAGGCGCCTGCTGCGTGAGAGCACTGGTAAAGGCAGTGACGCTCGCCAGCATTATTACGGCGTCTGCCTTTGCATCGGCCGAGCCCATGGACGACTCGGTGAGTGCCGTTATGTCGCCCAGTATCCCACTCGAGGCGTTACGCCCGCTGTCGCTGGTGGGACGATCTGAGCTCAACGTGGCTTTTTTTAAGGTGTTTGACTCGGAGCTTTATACCCTATCGGGTGAGTGGGAAGCGCCCGATCATTCCTTTCGATTTCTGCTGACTTACCGCCGTAATATTTCAGGACGATTTCTCGCAAAGCAAACGGAGAAGGAGTGGAACCATCTTGGGCTTAATGATGCGCGAAGAGCGGCTTGGGAAGCACAAGTGCTCGAAATGTGGCCCGACGTTTCCAAGGGCGACAAGATTGTATTCGATGTGGATGAGCGCGGTATCAGCCGATTTTATTATAACGGAACGTGGGTAGGGACAATCGAAGACCCGGATTTTGCACCCGCGTTTATCGCGATATGGCTGTCACCAGAAACGTCTCGGCCAGCGCACCGAGAAGGTTTGCTGGCCGGTTCTTAGGGTGTAAAGCGGGTGGTTTAGTCCCAGTTTATACCTGTGCGGATTCCAATCGTTCTTGGACGCATGGGACCGAAGAAGTGCGAGGGTATGATGCCTCCGTTGGCGTTGTAGCCGTCCCAAGTAAACTCGTTAAACACGTTTTCAGCGTAGGCCTGAACATACCAATTGCTGTCAGACTCGTAACCGACGCGAAGGTTGGCTATCGCATATGATCCTATGATGCCCTCGCGATTGCCCTCCCATGCGCCGCCTCGCTCACTTTCGTAAGATACCTCGAAGCTGGTTGCAATCGTTCCGTTGTCAACAGGGACGTCTATGTCGAGTTTCGCGGCGCCCGTTAATTTGGGCGCCCAAAATATTCGACTTCCTTCGCAGCCTCGTCCATCGCCCTCTTGATCGACGTCGATACTGCACAGAGATTCATTGACGCTATCGTCAAGGTTGGGGTCCCCAAGACCAGTCACGTCGGTATTGAGGTAGCCCATCGATAGGTAAAAGGTCGTGTACTCGTTAATCGCCACGGTAGTCGATGCCTCGACACCCATTCCTTCGGTCTTACCGGCGTTTAAAACTCTCGCAGAGAAGGTGTCTCCTACATCGACATATTGAATAACTTGCGCATCGGTATAGTCGTACATGAATGCCGTCAAATCGAAGTTACCCGCGCCATCGAGGTAGCTCGTTTTAAAGCCAATCTCGTACGAGTCCATTTGCTCTGGCTTGAATGTTCCAGGGCGGAAACCGTCTGCTTGCGTAATGCCTGTTTGAGCCACTTCAGGCGGTACACCTTGAGCGTCTTCGATCCAGAAACTACCAAAGCCGCCAGATTTGAACCCTTGGGTGTAGTTTGCGAAGAACATGGCGTCGTCATTAGGTGTCCAGGTGAGAGCAAACCGCGTTGTTGTGTCGCTCCAGGATTTTGAGTCTTCGATGTACTCAGTCGTCGCAAAGCCATAGGTGAAATAAGGACCTAAATAGCTATCAGGCTCTGGCACCAAGATGCCAAAGTCTTTGTCATCCTTCGTGTAGCGCACCCCAGCTGAAGCCACGAGCTCGTCGGTGACTTGGTAGTCGAGGTTCACGTAGGCCGCCCAACCGGTGTACTTACCCTTGAGCATGCCGGTTTCGACAAGGTTGCCATCAGAGCTGGGGTAGAAATCGGTGTAGTAGTCAGAGCAGCCACTGTAGAACTCATAGCCGTAAGTTTCGGCGTAATAGTTGAGGTAGTACTGGCACATCAGGTCCTCAGAGCCTATTGCGTTGAACTCGGCATCGAGGTCTTCGTCATAGTAGGAGATACCGGTGTACCAGCTCAGAGGACCATCACCATTGCTTGTGAGGCGAAGTTCCTGTTGAAAGTATTGTCCTGACTGCTCGAACTGGAAGTTATTAATGTTGAGCGACGTGCCGTCGTAATCTTCAGAATAGTAGTAGTCGTGGTCTTTGTAGCCTGTGTTCGAGTTGAGCGTTGCAAAGCCTAGGTCGTACTCGACAAATACCCCGATAGTAAGAAGGTCGCCGATATCGGCATCGCCACGTTCAAGATCGGAGTCAATTTGCTGGTTGTTTCCGTTGACCGTTGTATCGTCAACGATGTATCCGTCGAGCGCGTCCCAGATGTCGCCACTATCGATCGCGCGATACATCGAACCTGACTGCTTTCTATCTTCCCAGTCAACAACGGTGTCGATAGAGAGTGCGTCCGACTCATAGCGGGTCGACCAGCGAATGGCCTTCTTGTTGTGGTCGATTTCGTTGCTGCCCGAGAATACGTTCTTTACGAAGCCCTCTTCGTGCGAACTGTAACCGGCTAAACGCATAGCAAAATTATCGCTTATTGGGATGTTGACGGCACCCTCAAATACCGCGTGCTCGCGCTGCCCGAAGTCAAAGTCGATATAGGCATCACTTGAGCCTATTTCCGCTTTACGTGTGTGCACACTGAATGCGCCACCGATCGAGTTGCGTCCGAACAAGAAGCCCTGGGGCCCGCGCAGGATCTCCGCCCGCTCAACGTCAAACAAGCTCGTTACAGCTGAGCCGTTTCTGCCCTCATAAAGGTCGTTCTTAAAGAAGGCTGATGAGGGATCGCCCCCGACACCAAAGTCCTGCGTTCGCACACCTCGGATACTGACGGCGTCGATATAAGAATCTTGCGAGTTACCGCTGACACCTGGAGTGTAAGCAATAAGGTCCTTTACATCGTTAAGGTTTGTCTCTGCAATAAAGTCACCAGACAGAGCTGTGATAGCGAGGGGCACGTCCATAACACCCTGCTCTCGCTTCGTGGCCACAACGATAACTTCTTCGAGCGTTTGTGCGACCGCTGGTCCTGTACTGATAAGTGCTGCTGATACAGCTAGGGGCAGCAAGAGTTTGGTGTTGGGTTTTGTGCCAAAGACCTTTGACATAATGGTTTCCTCGGGTGGCGCTGAGCAGTCATCACGCAGTCTGCTCGTTATTTTTGTTAAGAAGTCGGGCGATTTAGTTTATCGCTAAGGCAGTATACTCCGGCGTTAATCTAAGGGAACCCCCAAGCGATTAAGCTCACTTGCCATAGGGCTGAGCTCAGCCTCGTATCGACGCCATCGGCCAATTGACCGCGTGTGTGCGGGCTCTCTCACCTGCACCGAGCTTGCGGTGGCGACACCTGCGCTACTTTCGTGGAAATTTAGGCAGGCGTCTTCCCACTCAAGTCCCAATGCCGCAATTAATTTCCGGGCATTGGGTTCTAGATCTCGTGCGGTGTCCTCGTAACTCACATCGATGATTTGCCCCGGGAACTCAGCATGAAAATGTGCCATGAGATCGCGGTATCGTGCGTGATGTCGTGCCATTTCACCTTGGTCGTAAGAGTGAAGGTAGGCATCGGCAAACAGCTGCTTGAAGCTGGCAAAGCAAGCGTCCATCGGGCCTCTTACAAGGTGGACGATCTTCGCGTTGGGAAGTGCCGCAAGAATCAGTGGCAGATTGAGATAATTGACCGGGAGCTTATCGACAAAGAAGGGTTTTTTGATGCGCTGTTTAGCCGTTGATCTTAAGTACATTTGGCCAATTTCCGCAGGATCGATGTCAGCTGCCGCCAAAAAGAGGTCGCGTGAGAAACGTTTGGGGTCGTTGTGTCGGGTTGCACGGCGCACAGCGAGTCCAAATTGCTGCAGCTCGCCAGCCGAAAAGACTTGCGAATGGCTAGTGATTACACGCTCGATGAGCGTTGTGCCTGTCCGCGGCTGACCCAGCACAAAAATAGGTGATGAATCCGCAGTGCCGGGTGGTCGCGCCGATAGCCAGTCTGCCGTATACGTTGCCTTGATGGCATCAAACATCGCAATTTCGTCGGCCTCATTAAACTCTACAGTCGCGCGCCGCGCGCGAGCACCCTCGCTGAAGGCACTGAACGCGGTGGGCCAGTTGCCCAGGTCCTCACTCTCTTTACCAATGGCATAGTGAAGAAAGCCTTGGGCGCGTTTTGACTGTTGCCCGGATTGAATCAATGCCTGCATCTGAATGACGTGGTCGTCGCTCCCCGCTCTCTCAGAGTTGGCAAGTCCCCAATGGCACTGAGCGTTGCTGGGTTCTAATGAAATGGCCCTTTTAAATAGCGCGACCGCATCGTCAATTTTCCCGAGAAAAACTCGGACGTTCCCTAAATTCATCAGCGCAGACGAGTTGTTGGGTAACATCTGATGTGCGCGCTCAAAAAAGCGCTCTGCGGCTTCATATTCTCCCAGTGAATTCAGTACTGTACCGGTAAGCTCTATCACCACAGGATCATTTGGCTGTATGCGCCTTACTTCGTTTAAGGCTGACTCCGCAGCCGCTATTCGGCCTTCTCCGACATTTAACTTAGCCAAATGCGCCCAGGCCGCTGCATGATTGTGGTCGAGTTTTACGACTGACTTAAACGCTTTGTGCGCTACCTGTCGCTGTTGCCCCTCAAGCGCAACTAGGCCAACCAGAAAGTGGGCGGGCACCTGCGTCTGGTCCTTCTCAAGCGCTTGTTTACAGGCCTCACCTGCTGTGGCGAGGTCCCCTCGATTCAGTGCTGCAAAGCCATCAGCCAGTGTGAGCGCCAGCACTCTCAGGCACCTCCTTGGTATGCGATAAGCGGATCGGTATCCGGGTCGCCAGACCAGTGCGAGAGTGCTTCCATAAACAAGAAGAAAAGCTCTGCTTGAGAGCTGATATCGAGCTTGGCATACGCATGCTTGCGATGCAGCTTTACGGTTTCAATAGAAATGCCTAGTTTTTCCGCGATCAATCGTGTGTTGTGACCTAAGAGCACCAGTTCCACGACTTGACGCTCTCTGCGCGTCAGCACACTCGCGCCAAAGGCGGCAAGCGATCGATGCATTCGCTCGCGAAGCGTCGTGTGTTTTTGGGCCTCAAGCACCTCGAGGTAGTGTCTTTGACATAACGCTGCGGTCAGTTCGTAAATACCAGACAACCGTTTTACGTCTGACTTTTTAAAGCGTGCACCGCTGGTGGTTAATCCGATAGAGATATTGACGAAGTTATCGTTGGCGAGGTGCACCAGAAGGCCGCATTCGTCTTCATAACCGCAGTTTTTGTACCAGTTTTTGTAGTACTCGGAGCTGCGAAAACTGGAGGGAGCTAGGTCGGTGAGCCGAAAGACGCCAAACTGTTTGTCATAGGCCGCAGCCCGATAAAACGGATCGAGTAAAAATGGACCACTCAAATACGTGGTCAGTGCACTTTCTGGCTGACCGGCAAGTGGCCTCGCAAAGCTTATGGTGGGCAGCTCTTCTTGTCCGTAAACTATCACCGTTGCGTCGTCAGCACCGGCAAGGTCGCAGACAATGCTTGCGATTGCAGGCACAAAATCGTCGGTCCCAAGCTGGGTGATGGCACGAGCGAATTCGGTGGTAATGGCTGATATTTTGGACATGTTTTTATTTTAAATTAATCAATGAAAGAGTGTTTTTGGTCCAGCTTCGAGGGCCAGCGAGCACAATAGCACTGACAGGCGCAATCGAGGAAAGGAAACGTGACGAGTGACGTGGTAAAACACTGAACGAGGCGACGCTTGGCCGAGTTAGCGATATGACCATCGCGATGGGTGTGTGGCTGCGTATTGATCGAATGCTTGCCGAACAATACGTTGTGTGAGCAGTGCAGTGAGTAAAGGACAACAGTATGGATTTTGAACTGAGCGAAGAGCAGCGCGCCTATGTGGCGAGCGCCCGAGAATTTGCACGGTCCGAGTTTAGGCCTCACGCGGCGCAATGGGACCAGGCGGCGATTTTTCCAAAAGACGCATTAAAAGCCGCGGGTGGTTTGGGATTCATGGGAATGATCGTGCCTGAGGCGGCTGGCGGCCTTGGCATGACGCGCCTTGATGCGAGTTTGATCGTGGAGGAGTTGGCAAGAGGCTGTACCACGACCGCGGCTTTCCTAACCATCCACAACATGGCGTCCGCCATGATCGGCAAATATTGCCAAGCGTCGGTGGTTGACACGTGGTGCCCTGGTTTGACGTCGGGTGAAAAGCTTGCGTCGTATTGTTTGACAGAGCCGGGTGCCGGATCCGACGCTGCATCACTTCGAACCACGGCAAAACGAGACGGCGACGTGTACCGCCTTTCGGGCACCAAAGTTTTTATTTCAGGGGCGGGTGATACAGACGTTTTAGTCGTTATGGCCAGGACGAAAGACGAAGGTTCTCGCGGTATTACCGCTTTTTTAGTTCCTGCTGATCTCGACGGAATCAGTTACGGAAAAAAAGAAGACAAGATGGGGTGGAATGCGCAACCCACACGGCAAATCAATTTTGATGATGTTGCGGTACCGGCGGCCAATCGCCTGGGTGAGGAAGGTCAGGGCTTTTCCATAGCAATGGAGGGGCTGGATGGCGGCCGTATTAACATTGCGACGTGCTCGGTCGGTACCGCTCAGCAGGCGATTGTTGATGCGGTGGACTACGTCCAAAACCGAGAGCAATTCAACACGCGGATCGTTGATTTTCAGCATACGCAGTTTCAGATCGCCGACATGCTCACCGAGCTTGTCGCGGCGCGCCAGATGATTCGTTTGGCGGCGAGTAAGCTTGATCACCAGGACCCAAACGCGACCACGTACTGTGCGATGGCCAAACGATTTGCCACTGATGTGGGCTTCAAAGTGTGTAACGATGCGCTTCAGTTGTTTGGTGGTTACGGCTACATACGCGAGTACCCGATGGAACGCTACGTGAGAGACACACGTGTTCACCAAATTTTAGAGGGCACCAACGAGATTATGCGAGTGATCATATCCCGACAAGCGCTCATGGGTGGCGCACTGGAGGTCATCCAATGAGCGTCAGTCCGAGTGAGAAGGTCCAGGTGGCGATAGCGGACGGTATTGCCACAGTGACGATTAATAACCCGGGTGCAAATACGTGGGATCTTGAAAGTTTGCCCGCGCTCGAAGCGGTCGTTCATGCGCTTAATGCCCGATCAGATATCAGAGCGCTGGTCATTACCGGCTATGGTAAGAAGTTTTTTTCTGCTGGCGCGGACCTTAATCAATTCGCAGGCGGGGATCCCGTTGCAGCGGGTGCAATAGCCGATGCGTTTGGTCGGGCTTTTGAGGCCTTATCAGACTATCGCGGTGTCTCGGTCGCTGCTATCAATGGTTATGCCATGGGCGGTGGATTAGAGGTGGCTTTGGCCTGCGATATTCGAATTGCAGAGCGCCACGCCTCACTGGCTTTGCCGGAGGCAAAGGTGGGTCTGCTCCCTTGTGCCGGCGGTACACAACGGCTTGCTCAACTGGTCGGCGAAGGCTGGGCAAAGCGCATGATTCTGTGTGGTGAACGCCTTGATGCGGACAAAGCCCTGTCAGTCGGTCTTGTGGAAGAGGTTGTTGGATCGGGCGAGGCGCTCAGTACCGCCACAGCTCTGGCGACAAGCGCCTCTGGCCAAAGTCCAATGTCCATTGCGGCCTGTAAAAGACTCATCCACTCGGCGAGAGACGTGTCTATTGGTGCTGGTTTGATCGCAGAGCGTGATGAATTTGTGGCACTTTTTTCAACAGAAGATCAGAAAGAGGGCGTGAATGCTTTTTTAGAGAAGCGCGCCCCAGAATGGAAAAATAAATGAGTGACGTAGTGTTAGTTTCAACCATTGGTGAGGGTGACCGCCGGGTCGGTCGTTTGACCCTGAATACCCCTCGGATTCTCAACTCGCTTGATGCTGAGATGATTGAAATCATGCTGGCGAAGCTGCTTGAATGGGCTGAGGATGACTCGATTGCCGCGGTTTACATTGACGGCGAGGGAGAGAAGGCCTTTTGTGCCGGTGGAGACGTGCACGAGCTACGCCGGTCGTCTATGGAGAATCCGGGCGGTCCTTGCACTTACGCGGAAAACTTTTTTGCGCGCGAGTACCAAATGAACTACGTACTCTTTACCTACCCCAAGCCCGTTATTTGTTGGGGGCATGGTGTTGTGATGGGTGGCGGCATGGGCGTCATGGCCGGTTGCAGTCATCGCGTGGTGAGTGAGCGCACGCGCATTGGCATGCCTGAAATTACGATTGCGCTTTTCCCGGATGTTGGCGGTAGCTACTTCCTGAATCGAACACCCGGCATGGTAGGCCGATTTTTATCGCTGACCTCTGCCCATATCAATGCGACTGACGCGCTTTACGCGAATCTAGGCGATGTGTTTTTGGCGCATGAGCAACGTCACAGTGTCATAGAGGCGCTCGCCAAAGGGCAGTGGTCCGATGACCCGGCGACGAATACAGCGATTGTTGACCAGATTTTAAGTATGGAGGCCGCGATCGATCAGCCGCTGGGCGTGATCGAGCCGCTGATGCCCCAGATCAATGCGCTGATGGCAGGCGATAATCTCAATGATATTGCGGATCGATTGCTGGGGTATGAAGGCGACAATGTCTGGCTTCAGAAAGCGCGTGATGGCTTTGCGCACGGCTCTAAACTGGCCGCCTGTTGGATCTTTCGCCAGCTCAACGATTCAGCGAATTACTCGCTTAAAGAGGTCTTCGATACTGAGCTTCGCTTAGGCGCCAATATTATGCGGCATCCCGAATTTGCCGAGGGTGTCAGAGCGCTACTTGTCGACAAGGATCGCCAACCAAAGTGGCAATTTGCCACGGTTCAGGACGTACCAACGGACGTGCTTGAGTCCTTCTTCGCTGAGCCTTTGGGCGCACCCAATATGCACTATCCCTGGTAGTAAGTACTCGCACACAACAGTGGAAGACACATGAAGACAATCGCTTTTATTGGTCTGGGCAACATGGGTGGCCCCATGGCTAAGAATCTTCTTAAGGCAGGCTGGTCGGTGAATGCCTTCGATTTGTCGGCGCCGGCATTAGCCGATGTTGTGAGCGCAGGTGCGCGTGCCGCTGTGTCCGCGCGTGACGCGGCGACTGATGTTGAAGTGGTGTTATCGATGTTGCCAGCGGGGCAGCATGTCGAAGCTGTGATGTTAGGTGATGAAGGTTTATTTGCTCACCTCCCTGAGGGGACGCTTGTCCTGGACGCGAGTACCATTGACGCGATGACAGCGAGAAAGCTGCATGCGGCAGCAAGGGAGGCACAGATCGCCTTCATGGACACACCCGTCTCGGGTGGCGTTGCAGCGGCTCAAGCGGGAACGCTTGCGTTCATGTGCGGTGGTGCGGTTGATGCGTTCTTGCGTGCTAAAGAAGTCCTTAGCGCCATGGGGGACGAGAATAAAATTTTCCATGCGGGTTCCGAAGGAGCCGGCCAGGTCGCCAAGGCTGCCAATAACATGTTGCTCGCTATTCACATGATTGGCACCTGTGAGGCGCTTGCTATCGGTGCCGCCAACGGGCTCGATCCAGCTGTTCAGTCGGAGATTATGAAGGCAAGCTCGGGCAATAATTGGTCGTTACAAGTTTATAATCCGTGGCCGGGTGTCATGCCGGGCACACCAGCCGAAAACGACTACGTGCCGGGGTTCATGGTTGACTTGATGGTGAAAGACTTGGGTCTTGCCGCCGAGCTTGCGAGGCAGTCTGAGGTCGACGCCGAGTTTGGCGAAAAGGCGCGCACCATCTATCAGGCACTGCAGAAACGCGGTTTCGGACGCAGTGACTTCTCCGTTGTATTGAAGTCGGTGCTGAATTCGCTCGACTAAACGACGTCTTCTCCACTGGCCAAAAGCGGTGCGGCGTCGAGATCATCGGCATCCATCATTGCTGCAACACGCTCTAAGGAGGCCACAATCGAGTGTTGTTCCCACGACGCCAACCGGCTGAAGCGATCCACAAAGCTGTCTTGTAATGGTTTAGGTGCAGAGCTTTTGAGTGTTTGACCTGCCTCAGTCAGCGTTACGATGACTCTTCGGCGATCCACAGAAGACCGCACACGATTCACGAGACCGTTGCGCTCTAGGCGATTTAAGATCGTGGTCACCGTCGCTAAACTCAAGCTCACCGCTTTGGCAACGTCTGAGACGGTTGGGTCCTTGAGGTCTCCGATGGCTTTGATAATGACCAGTTGAGGCGTGGTTAATCCGGTCTTTTTGCCCAGCTTCCTCGAATGTAGATCGGTGGCACGAATGATGCGCCTTAGCGCGACGAGAACGTGATCTGGTAAGTCCATCGATTGCATATCGAAAAGCTTCACTTTTGGGGGGCATAGTCTAATACTTTGAATCCAAAGTATTCAATTGAACGCAGGCACATTCTGTCATCTTTGGCGTCTTTGTGGCGTAATACTCAGATGGAATTTAATCAACCGTTTCTTCAGTTGCCTTGGCGCTTTGACGCAGCGCGTCTTGCCGAAGAAGTGCGATTATTGCCGTCTGCTTTTTGGTTAGACCATCCTTCAGGTCTGCCTGGCAATTCGGCAGTTCCACTCGTTTCCGTGAATGGCGAAATGAACCACGCGTTTGATGGTGCCATGCAACCGACTAAAGCACTTACGTCCAGTCCTTATCTTCACCATGCGATTGCGTCCTTTGGTGAGGTGGTGGCGCGTTCGCGGTTGATGCGTTTAGAGCCTGGTGCACAAGTCGCAGAGCATGTGGATTTTAATTATCACTGGGTCAGCCGAGTGCGTATTCACGTCCCCATCATTACCGATCCAGGTGTCTTATTTTATTGCGGTGACGAGTCGGTGCACATGGTCGAGGGTGAAAGTTGGCTGTTCGATTCGTGGCGACGTCACCGCGTGGTAAACGACAGCAGTGTCTCACGCGTGCATCTCGTTATTGATTTGGCCGGTTCCTCGCGATTTTGGCGCACCGTTCGTGAGGCATCAGAGCTGGAACCAATAGACGTGCCCTTCGACGAGAGTCCCGGTTCAAATTTGCGCACGGAACGGTTTCCCGTCGCGCCCGTAATGGCGCCGGGGGAGATGCTCGCCATCGTCGAGCAACTGTTGAGTGATTGTGAAGCCAATCCGGATAACAATCCCGAGATGATGAATCGTTACCGCTACCTGCTTCTCGATCTCGTTCATGATTGGCGCGAGATCTGGAGTCTCCATGGCTTTGCCGAGCTCGCGTTTGCGCACTATCGGCAGATACTTCAGCGGACCGCATCACAACTGGCGCCCGATCCACGAGTGCTGGTTACGGCGTCAAATAAGGTTGGGATTAATCCAGTGATTAACCAGCGAATTTTAGCGGCTGCGCTAAGGCCGCGGCGAGTGGCTGAATTTAGTCCCGCGGGTACCCCAGCAGCCTGAAGTCGTCAGCGTAAAACGCCTCGAGCTCCTTAACAAAAGCGGTATCTGAATAGAGTGCCGGCTTCTCATTCTGCGTCACATTTTGTGGTTTTGAAGATTCCGCTGAAACCCCTAGATGACGGCAAATTTGCGCTAAGTCAGCGTCTAAGGATTCGTAGCGCCCGATGAAAGACATGGCGATCTGCCCGTCTTTATCGGTCAGGAGTTCGGTCTGAGGTCTGACTAAGACGCGCTTTCTGAAGCGTTCAAATTGAAATGCGCGCTTCGACCAGGCCAGCGGATCCTGTGAGTAGCTGCTGTCAGTTCGTGCTAAAAACGCACACACTGACATAAAGCGTTCAATCGGATGTCTCACAAAGGCAACACGGAAATAAGACTTGGTTGTTGTTTCACCTACTGAGTGACACAGTTGCTGATAAGAAATATGACCGTGCCCGATATTTGCAAGCGCTTGAATAGGAGAGTGCATTTGAGCGGTGAGCATTTGTTGCTCCCAGTCCTCGTCAGCAAGAAAGGGCCTCAATACCGCTCGAACGGCATGAGTGCCCGTTTTAGGCACCGCAAAAAAAATGAATTTACGCGAGCGTGAGAAGATCACTGAGTTCAGTCGATCTGGTATTCATTGAGTAACTCGCTACCTAGGGCCTCTTTGAGCGGCGCCAAATAGTGCTCAAAGTTTTTCCACTGCTCAAGCCCAGACGTGTATATGGGTTGTCGCACTTGCTCAGCACTGGGTGTCCGTACCGTACGTTCTGTTTTATGAAATTCAAGGCAGGCGGACTCAAATTCGAGACCACAATAGTCCAATATTCGGTGGACCTGAGTTTCTAAATCAGCAACAACATCCTCGTGGTTTACCCGTAATACGTGTCCGGGTAAGACGGCATCCCAGTGCGCCATCAGCCGAACGTATTCCTTGTAGTACTCGCCAATTTGACTCAGCCCGTAAGAAAATTCCTGTCCTTCACCAAATAGCTGCTTGTAACCGCTAAAGCAACAGGCCATTGGATGGCGCCGAGCATCGATGATTTTTGCGTTTGGCAGGATCAGCTTGATGAGTCCAATATGGAAAAAATTGTTAGGCATCTTGTCGATAAACAGCTGGCCTGATCCGCGGTAAATACGTGTTTGATCGATAAATTGCGCGCCAAACTGAGCGAACAAATCGTTATCGAGATCGCCTAAAATCGCCGGATAACGTGGAGTCCCGTCCTGATCTGCGTCGCGACCCCGCAAGCGCTTTGCAAGATCGAGAACATTATGCAGCTCCATGGTGCCATCGACCTGCGAGTGAGAGGCCAGTATTTGCTCAAGCAGCGTCGATCCAGCTCGCGGTAAGCCGACGATAAAAATCGGGTCGATATTTTGCACGCCAACGTGTTGTCGACTTTCAAAGAGCTCGCTTGTGCAGACGTCAATTTGTGCTTGCACACGTTTTCTCAGTTGTACCGGGTCGTAGTGCGTTGTTGGGAGCTTGAGCGAATTCCCGCGATCGTAATAGCTAAAGGCGTCGTCAAAGAGATTTTTGTCTTCAAGGGCCTTTCCGAGTGCAAAACAAATTTGCACTCTGTCGAGCGTCGATAGTGCGTCGCCCTCTTCTATTTTCTGCATGGACGCTATTTCATCATCATCGAAGCGATACGATTTTGTATTCGCAAGCGACCAGTAACTGTCACCGTGTGCGGGCTTTAGCGAGATACATCGCTGGAAGGCGGCAACGGCATTTTCTCGTTCACCAATCGCGTTGAAAATATGGCCCTGACTGATAGGAATGAGATGGTCAGCGGGGGCGCTTTTGGCAAGTTGGGCGTACAGGTCTTTGGCTTCCTCAATATTTCCCACGGCAAATGCCGCCGCCGCATACGCTCGTTTAATTTCACCGGTGTCGGTTGGCGCGTCTTTGTTCAGTGAAGCGGCAATGTCAAAGGCCGAGTGAAAACGCTGGCGTCGCATCAACACGTGAAAGAGCTGAAGTCGTGCTGGGATCATTTTGGGCTGAAGCGCGACCAGTGTCTCGAGTAAAAACTGCGCCTCATCTAAAATATTTTTCCGGGTGAGGACCTCGGCCAAGAGCCGCATTCCCTCCGGGTGGGTCTTGTTGTCTCGTAAAAAGTGCTTAGCAAGGCGCTCGGCGTCTTGCACTTTGTTGTTGGCGAGGTAGCTAATGACGGTTCTCAATTCGGGCGGCAGTGACCTTAAAAAGTCCAGTTGAGCCGCCGCAGCCTCCGCCAATGAGGGGCTGAACTTCCGGCGCAGGGGAATAAGGAATTGCCAACACTGCATCAATGCCGGGTCAAGCTCCACAGCACGCTCGGCTGCCGCGTGTGCGAGTTTGGGTTCATTAATCGCCAGAGCAACCGTGGTCATCTCCTGAAAGGCGCGCGCGTGGTCTGGCACGTCTGAGGTAAGCGACTGCAGACTTTGCATGGCTTCATCATTGCAACCTTGCAAGCGCAACAGTAAGCAGGCGAGATACCGAACGTTTGGATCGTCTGGATGCGCCGTCGCGAGACCGGCAATAATACGGTTGGCCGCGTCGAGGTCTTTATTCACCAGTGCTTGTTGCGCGTCTATTAATTGCTGAGAGATGTCACTCATAGCGTTACTAGTTACCTATGTGGCGTTACTGATGTGTCGTCCCTGTTTTGCAGACAAAAAAAGGGGTGACGTAGTGTCACCCCTTTTTGGGTTTGCTTCAAATAGTGGTCTAGAAGCTGTAGCTCAATCTCAGACCCA
>Ga0257126_1001751_pt1 | contig 15092 bp, 20 predicted proteins | sample SI060_120mmetaG_FD_190151 | JGI IMG/M metagenome (GOLD analysis project Ga0257126, IMG submission 190151) | Marine microbial communities from Saanich Inlet, British Columbia, Canada - SI060_120m | ecosystem: Environmental > Aquatic > Marine > Inlet | place: Canada: British Columbia | collected... | reverse complement strand
ATATGTACTGACATTATTTAAGAACAGATTTGATACCACGACAACTAATACGTTTGCGTTTGATGATTTTGAGGACTTTGAGAGGATTCTGTATGATCTTCATGCTCTATCTACAACAAAGAAAAAGGCGCCACTTATGTCTTCCGCAACGTATGGACCCACGGACAAGCGCGCAAACAGAAATGTTGTTAAGTGGGCAGGATGGTGCGCAATGGATGTGGACAGTTTTATTGTAGACTGTACCGACGATCTAAATGCGCTTCAAGATGCACTCCATAGTATATGTGGTGAGTACACCTTTGTGTGTTACTCGACGGCGTCCTCTACCCGGGCACACCCGAAGTTCAGGTTAGTGTTTCCGCTAACTAAAGACATCGAAGCAAATAAGATCAAACACTTCTGGTATGCGCTCAACAAACAGGTACAGGATATAGGCGATGCCCAGACTAAGGATCTATCCCGAATGTTTTATATTCCAGGTCAGTATCCAGATGCGTTCAATTTCATCTACACAAATCATGGTAAACCTGTTAATCCAGATGGTCTGATGCGAAAATGGGAATACAGAGAACCTTCTGGTAATAGTTTCCTTGATCGTTTACCTGAAGAAATGAAAGAACAGATAATCGCATACCGAAAAGAACAGATGACAAATACAGATATCGTCTGGACTTCGTATCGTGACTGTCCGTTCTTTCCTAAGAAATTGGCGTCTGAGTATAGGGCAATCTCTGGCACCGGATGGTATCATAAGATGTACCAGATCATGATCGCCATAGCAGGTAATGCTATAGCGAAGGAGTACCCTATCACGGCAAGAGAAATCACAGCGATGTGTAAAGAACTCGATGCCGAGACAGGTAACTGGTATGAAGACAGACCGCTTGAATTAGAAGCGAATGGAGCAATTGAATATGTTTACAGGAATTAATAATGGATAAGATTTTCAAGGACGTGAGTGGCGTTAATCGAATTCGACCATTAAGGAAGGAAGATGATGTGGTGTTTTTCGACCACGAGACATTAGAACCTAAATGTTCGTTCAATGCATGCGTGACGAAGTTTAAGTTGAAGAAATATGAAACTGCGATGTTCCCAAAATGGATACATGAGTTAAATCCCAACGTAGGATTTATTTTCGAACAACACGTATTCGTGTGTGACGAATGTGGACAAGAGCAGAGCAACAGGAAAGCAAGATCGCTCACAATAAAGAATTATGAACAAAGTATAGCATGTGGAAACACATGTAAATTAGGTGAGTGGAAGGGACATATCACTGATCCTGCTGGATCAATAGACGAAAGAATCAAAATGCAAAAATCAAATAAGAGGAAGTAACATGTCGTTAATGGCAAAAATGAAAAAGAATTCAAAACTTAAGGGTACAGAGGTTCTTACGGACTCAAAGATATTCACAAAAGTATCATGCGCAACAGACGTTCCGATGTTGAACGTGGCGCTATCTGGTTCACTTGACGGTGGACTGGTGTCTGGCCTAACTGTGCTTGCAGGCGAATCGAAACACTTCAAGACATCGTTCGCTCTTAAGATGGCAGCGGCATACCTGATCAAGCATCCAGATGGCATTCTGATGTTCTATGACACAGAGTTTGGATCACCACAATCATACTTTGAATCGTTTGGTATCGATACGGATAGAGTGCTTCACTCACCTGTTAGGAATATCGAAGAACTGAAGTTTGATCTGATCTCACAACTTGAAACCATTGGCCGAGATGACCATGTAATTATCATCATCGATTCCATTGGTAACTCCGCATCTAAGAAGGAACTCGAAGATGCGTTATCAGAAAAGTCTGTGGCAGATATGACCCGCGCTAAGGCACTCAAGGGTTTGTTCCGTATGGTAACTCCATATCTAACACTGAACGATATCCCAATGATCGCAGTCAACCACATCTACAAAGAGATAGGTCTATTTCCTAAGTCGATTGTGTCAGGCGGTACAGGCATCTACTACTCCTCTGATAATATCTGGATAATCGGTCGTCGTCAGATAAAAGAGGGCACCGAAGTGACAGGATACGATTTCGTTATCAACATCGAGAAGTCACGGTTCTTGCGCGAGAAGGTCAAGATACCTATCACAGTTTCGTATGATGGTGGTATTGAAAAGTATAGTGGGTTACTCGACACTGCGATGGCAGGTGGATTCGTTATCAAACCTAAAAACGGTTGGTATCAAAAGATAGATGTCGAGACAGGTGAACTCATCGAGAAAAACTATCGGAAGAAAGATACTGACAACGCCGAGTTCTGGGATGCTATTTTAGCATCAGACAAATTCAATGATTTCATCAAAGAGTCTTTTCAACTTAACGGCACTAATGTTAATGTTGAGATCGTTCCTGCTGGGGAATAGAATGAAGGACTTAGTCGAGAATGAAGACTTCGTTTTGGTACCGAACGAGGACGACGGATGGGATATCCGCTTCCTCAAAGGACATCTGGCAGAAGTGGTGATTGGAGATATAGTTATTCAACCCAACATCAAGACAAAGAACACCAGTTTCTCATTTAAGGTTAAATATACCCCGGATTCAGATATTACAACCGATAACCTTGAATTACAACAAAAAGTGGCGTATACTATTACTTCACTTGCTAATTCTGAGAGTCTCCAAGTAAAACAAAAATGACAAATGAAATACAGCAAATCATATTACGGAACACGCTCACCAACGAACCGTTCATGCGGAAGACTATTCCGTTTATCGAACCAGAATACTTCGACGCGTTCCATAAGAAGTTGTTTGTACAGGTAGCGAAGTTTGTTGCCAAGTACAATAGACTTCCTACTCAGGAATCATTCCTCCTCGAAGTAACAGAGAACCGGTCCCTGAACGATTCAGAGTTCGAACAGACTCTGAGTATCGCTGATGACCTGTTCACGCCCAAAGAAGAGAACATGGATTGGTTGCTTGATCAAACTGAAACCTGGTGTAAGGACAGAGCGGTTTACAACGCTCTCATGGAGTCTATGCTGGTTTATGATGGCAAGCATAAGACTCTAACAAAGAACGCGTTACCAGACATCCTCCAGAAGGCACTGGGTGTTTCTTTCGACCCGAACATAGGTCATGACTATTTCGGAGATGTTGAAAGTCGTTATGAGTTCTATCATGAAGATCTATCGCGAATTCCTTTTGATCTAGAAATGCTTAACACGATTACCAAGAATGGTTTCGCTACCAAGACGCTTAATGTCTGGATGGCCGGGCCCGGTGTCGGTAAGAGTATGATGATGTGTCACCAAGCAGCAGCTGCAATTTCAGAGGGTAGGAATGTTTTATACATAACAATGGAAATGGCAGAAGAGAAAATCGCGGAACGAATCGATGCCAATCTTCTTGACATTTCACTAGATCAAATAGAGAATCTACCCAGGAAGATGTTCATTGATCGGGTAAATGCGTTATCTATTAAGACACAAGGTCAATTGATTGTAAAGGAATACCCCACAGGACAAGCGCACTCGAATCATTTCCGCGCACTCCTGAATGAATTATTTCTGAAGAAGAGTTTCAAACCAGATATCGTTTTTATAGACTATCTAAATATATGTACGTCTGCGCGAATGAAGATGGGTGGTTCTGTTAACACCTATACATACATGAAGTCAGTTGCCGAAGAACTTCGCGGTCTGGGTGTTGAGTTTGAAGTTCCTGTCGTTACGGCAACGCAGGTAAATCGAGTTGGTTATGGTAGTTCAGATCCTGGAATGGATGATACGAGTGAGAGTTTTGGTGTACCGGCAACTGCTGATTTTATGTGCGCGCTGGTGACGTCAGATGAATTGGAAGAACTCGGACAGATTATGGTGATACAACTTAAGAATCGATATCGTGATCTCAATAAAAACAAGAGGTTTTGTTTGGGCATCAAAAAGGATAAGATGCGATTTCACGATGTTGATAATACCATACAACCGGTTGTTTCTGCTACGGAGGATACCGGACCAGTATTTGATAATTCATCGACAGGGCGACGTATCTCTGGTGAAAAATTCGATTCGATTCTAGTATAGGAGAACAACATGGATCCATTATGGCAAACGTTATTAACAATAGTATGCATGTCAGCAACGTACATATGGGGAAGACGCGTAGGTTTTTATGTAGGCATAGACGAGATGCAAAAGGTCTGTTTGGTTGCGTTTAATAAAGCAGACATGTATCTCGACAATGACGATAAGATCACATTAGTTTTCATCGATGCTGAGGGAAAGGAATGGAGATCTACCCATGCTTTCAAATCATAGACTTCAACCAATAGAAACGAGTCTACTCGTTCTCTTTATCCTGGCGATGATCATCATCGCCAGAACTCGACCAGATCCAGTGGAGACGGTAGTAGATGTATCCGCTTCAATCGAAAACATAATCGTCACTCCTCCGAACCCTCCGAAACATGAAGTCGATGCTAATGAAGTGCATTGTCTAGCACTCAATATCTGGCATGAGTCGCGCGGCACGTCACTGATGGATCAACTATCGGTCGCACACGTAACTAAGAACCGAGAGTTGAGTTCAAAGTATCCGAGTGGTATATGTGATGTTGTGTTCCAAGGCAAGCACGCCAAGAACAGTAATGGTCAATCGTATCCTCTAAGGTACAAGTGCCAGTTCAGTTGGTACTGTGACGGACGTTCGGATAAGATTAGACTGACAGACGCCAGAGGTGTGGTCATTAAAGATAATGTTAAACTCTGGGAATCTATTCAACACATGTCGTTCGATGTACTGGCAGGATATACGGAAGATCCTACTGACGGTGCGACTCATTATATGAATCCAAGAATAGTGAAGCATATACCGCGATGGGCAAGAGAGTTTGTCATGGTACATGAAACAACCGGACATAAATTTTATAGAATGTGAATGAAGACTCATAAACTCCAACGAAAACAGTACAGTACTTTACTATCAGTCCAGAAAGAGATACTTGAAAGTGGGATAGAGAAAGTGTTAGAATTTAATGGATACGAACTGATAACTAACAGAGGCAAATATGGTCTCTATGACGGTGAAGTGACGTTTACTAAAAAGGGTAAGTGATAATGGTAATGGTAAGAGATTTAAAAGAACAAAGAAAACAGTTCAACGAAGGCATGGATGCTCACATAAAGGAAATTCAGGAAGCATGTGAACATCCTGATTTCTTTCTGAAATCATCAAAAGAATCCAACAACGGATACAAAGAACCCCTCGAAACATTACATGAGTGGAGAGTGTTTGATTGTGAGATATGTGAGAAGCACTGGACAATGGATATTGCGCCGCGATGATTAAACCTTATTTATGTGGACCAATTAATGCATTATGAAAACAATAGTCCACGTTAATCAGCATCACATTAAAGCAAACGCGAAGGGCGATGATTTGCCTGTTCTCACAGTCAAAGACTACAAGCAAAACCGCAGGGGCAACACTGCTATTATTCGCGACAACGATGGTAGTGAGATTGGCCGATTCGTCTACAGTCCAGACAAACCACTCAGTTGTGGTGCAAAGGTCTGGTTCGAAACATATAATAGTGTGGAGATTAAGACAGAGCGAAATACACCCTGATTCCTGTCAGAAAAACGATACTCTTTTTCTGACAAAATATTGATATAGAATCAGTATTTTCTCAATTAAATCAACGACTTACAGACACTTTACCTTTTCGAGGGTATCGACGATAATTCTAATTCATGTTGATTTAATTGAGAGAGGGAACGATATTGCTATCAATTGCTATGTTCTCTGTATTTTCTCAATTAAATCAACGACTTATAAACTGTTGTTATTTTAGTCGAAATCGACGATAATAGTTATATAACGAATTAGAGAAGAAGATGAAAAACAAAGACACCTTGGCAAGACTACTAGCGACCGAAAACATCACAGTGATGCATGCCGCGACAAGCACTGCCAGTTTTGATCCAGTCAAGAGAATATTGACACTACCTATTAGGACTGGTATCACACCAGAAATGATCGACATGTTCACTGGACATGAGGTCGGTCACGCATTGTGGACCGACGCTGATGGATGGGTAACAGCGATCAAAGCGGGTGGCCGTGTTTTTCAGGGTTATCTGAATGTCGTCGAAGATGCTCGGATTGAAAAATTGATTCAGCGCAAATATCCTGGTCTCCGTAATGACTTCATCAAGTCGTACCGAGAACTTCTTACCAGCGGATTTTTCGCTGGTGGTCTTACTACTCCTGACCAGTTCAATTCTCTAGAGTTCATCGATAGAATAAATGTCCACTTCAAGTGTGGTGCATCGGCGGGTATTGAATTCTCTGTAATCGAGCAGGACTGGATTAAGCGTATCGCAAAACTTGAATCTTGGAAAGAAACTGTCACTTTGACAGAGGAACTCTTTAAGTTCGCGAAGGAACAGAAACAGAAAGAGAACGATGAAACTGATCCTGGCGAAACTGGCGAAAGCGAAGAAGGTAAAACTGAAACTGGCGAAACTGGCGAAACTGGCGAAGAAGGTAAAACTGGCGAAACTGGCGAAGAAGGTAAAACTGAAACTGGCGAAACTGGCGAAGAAGGTGAAACTGAAACTGGCGATGAAACTGATCCTGGTGAAACTGGCGAAGAAGGTGAAACTGGCGAAGAAGGTGAAACTGGCGAAGAAGGTGAAACTGGCGAAGAAGGTGAAACTGGCGAAGAAGGTGAAACTGGCGAAGAAGGTGGAACTGAGGATGATGTAAGTGAGTCATCTAACGGCGTTCCAAAATCATCGGATGATTTCGATGAGTCTGAAATTGAATCCATTACTGACGAGTATCTTCGTGACAACATGGAATCATTAGGAACCGATTCCAATGGAGAGACTCGTGTATATAACCTAACGCTGCCCTCTGAGGCATTACCCATCATCGGATTCAAGGACACAATCAATCTGGTTAATGGTCGTCACACTGGTCTATACCAGGAGCGACCGGTGTTGTGGGTAGATCAAGTTCAGGTGGCAGACGATAGTATACTATCAGACGGCACTAAGTTAATGAATTATGGTGAAGAACTGTATAAGGTATACCTCGCAAAAAACAAAGCTCAAGTAAGTTACATGGCGAAGGAATTCGAAACCAGGAAGAGTGCTGCTGAATATGCTCGAACACAAACAACCAAATCTGGGGTTATAGACTCTGTTAAGATGAATAACTACAGAACGACGGATGATATCTTTCGTCGTATGTCGTTTGTACCAGAAGGCAAGAATCACGGTTTTGTAATGTACTTAGACTGGTCTGGTTCAATGTGCGAACACATCAAGCCTACAATGGAACAAACAATGAATCTTGTTTTATTCTGTCGCATGATTGGTGTACCACATAGGGTTTATGCTTTTACTGATGTTGCACTTTCACGAAATACATCTGGACCCAAATGGAATGCCCAATGCGGTACAGATGGCGATATTATGTATGATGCCACTGCTGGACTAATTGAACTCTTTTCCGATAAAATGAGAAAGTCTGAATTTCGCGATATGTCTAGGATCGCACTTGCCCTTGCAGAGGTGCAATCATCACACAGAACACCCGGCGCACCCAGTTACCGTGACTTTCCCCCACAGCTTAGTCTAGGTTCAACACCACTCGACGATACGATAATGTCCGCTCGGATTATTTACAAGCAATTCAAGGCGCAGTATAATCTGGACATCGTTAACACTTTCTTTTTATCAGACGGCGATAGTAATGCCTGTGAGACCACACTTACCTCGCCAGGCGGGGAGTTGCGAAGATACGCAGTTGGTCGATACGTGAGTAAATACTCAAGTTCGACATGGGGACCTAGTGTCTTTACGACTATCATCGATCCTATCACCAAGAAGTCCTTCGATTTGGTGAAAAATCCCGAGACGGGCGCGTACCAATCGGTGACAGTCTCACTTATGGACATATTCAGAGAGACTACGGGTGGTAATGCCATCGGTTATAGGATTACGTATTCGAAAACATCGGATGTGTATCACCAGGCCGGCGTCTCATATAATGCCGCGCCTGATCTCTGTAAGGAAATGAGAAAGAACGGGTATGTGAAGGTTGGTTCAGAGACTGGATATTCTGCGCTATTTCTGATCAATTCAAAGAAAATGAAAACCAAAGAATCTGACCTCGATATCGAACCGGGCGCCGCAAAAGGTGCAGTGAAATCAGCATTCCGCAAGAATCAGAGGGACAAAAAGTTCTCTCGTCCCATGTTGAATGAATTAGTCACTCTGGTGGCATAACCAGAGTGATGATTTTCTTAGTAAAATCAATGACTTATAGTCTATTGCTATTTTAGACGAAATCGACGATAATAGTTATATAACAAATTAAAGAACAAGTGAAAGGTAATTAAATTATGGTAAGTAAAGCGCAATTGTTGGTCGATCTATTTTCTGAAAAATATGGCGATGAACCCAGAACAGTCCCAGGCGATGAGATCCGCACCGTCGCGAAGACTCACAAAATCCCCTCGCTGTATAAGATTTTGAATAAATTCAATGTAGCAGATAACGGCGAATATCATTTTCCCCCGATCGGTCTTCGATATGGTCCTGCTCCAGACGGAGCGTCGGTAGTGTCGATAAAGACAAAGAAAGTAAAAACTGCGGTGAAACCTGCAGTCGTTCCCACTTTGACCACTACTGCTAAGGTCGTCGATCTAGGTGTGGTTCACTCTGGGTTCACCGAGAATTTGATACCTAAGAAAGATCCTCTCTTTGTTCCGTTCGGCAACTTCTCCACAATCAATGCCATCGTCAAGTCCAATAAGTTTTATCCTATATTCGTCACTGGTCTATCTGGTAACGGCAAAACATATATGATCGAGCAAACTTGCGCGAAGTTGAAACGTGAAGTTATTCGAATGAATTTCACAGTCGAGACCGATGAAGATGATCTGATCGGCGGGTTCCGTCTCATAGATGGAGAGACTAAATTCTTTAAAGGACCAGTGATCACTGCGATGGAACGCGGCGCTGTACTGTTGTGCGATGAGATCGATCTGGCAAATCCTGCCAAGGTTATGTGTCTGCAGTCCATCATGGAAGGTTCAGGATACTTCATCAAGAAAACTGGTGAGTTTATCGAACCTTCAGAAGGGTTTACTGTTATTGCGACAGCAAACACCAAGGGCAAGGGTTCTGAAAATGGACAGTTCATTGGTACCAACGTACTGAACGAGGCATTCCTCGAGCGGTTCCCTGTCACATGTGAACAAGCTTATCCCTCTGCGGCAATCGAATCAAGAATTCTCGGTAAGGTCTTTGATCAATTAGAAATAAAAGATCTAGATTTCATCAAGCGCCTGACCGACTGGGCAGACATCATTCGAAAGACTTATGCCGACGATGGTGTGGATGAAGTTATCTCCACCCGTCGACTGATTCATATCGCCAAGGCGTATGCTATCTTCGATGTTCGGACTACGGCGATTGAATTATGTGTCAACCGTTTCGATGACGAAACCAAAAGTTCCTTCATGGATCTATACAGCAAATTGGACGAGACTGTTGCAAACACTTCACAATCACAGTTCGACTAAGAATATGGGACCGGAACTACTTACTAATATTGATAAATGGAGTACAACATGTTAACTTATAAAAAACACAAAGATATCCCTGGAGAATATCGCCGAGCAATTCTGGATGAAACTCTACAGAAACGAATCGCCAAAGTCCCTCTGGTTCTCTGTAATGAAATCATTGCAAGTATACTGGACGAGGACAGTGTGAACGAATCCCTGATGGAGTTTCAGGTCGAATCAATGAAATCTGGTAAGCATGCTGCCGTTAACGTTAACGGCAGAAAGGCAGCACTGGTACAGTTGGATCGTATTCTCGAATATGGTGAACATGATGGTAAAGATGTATTTATCGCTGTTCGCCAAGCAAATAAACTAATTGCAGGATTCGCCAATGGCGATTGGATAACTATTCCACCTAAAGACGCTCTACGAAGAGTGAGGAGAAATCATGTCTATGGATAATAGAACAGAGAACCAACAGCAAACTGTACAGCAATCACACACAGTGATTGATTACAAATTTAATGAACCTAATCTTGTCAATGAATTACAGGCGTATATCGATGCCACATACGACGAGCATTATGCGAATGGTAAATACCAAGCGACGGATATGATCATCGATGCTGGTCATGGTACTGGATTCTGTATCGGCAATGTTCTGAAGTATGGTAAGCGATACGGTACGAAAGGAACACCCGCTGATCAGCGAAAGGACTTGCTGAAGATTCTCCACTATGCGATTATCCAATTGAATGTTCATGATCAGGATCATGGTGTGGAGAAGATAGGTCCCTTAACGCCAGGTTGGCGTTATAACGCCATTGCGTTATAACGCCAGCACTGCAGTTTTAAGACAAACTCTATTAGACGATTTAGAATACGAAAAAGAATAGATAAGGAATATACATGACAGTTAGACAAGGCAAGGTATGGGGAACAACAGAATTATTGGAAGCGAATTCCAGTCTGGAGTTTCATCGAATAGAATTCAAACGAAACGTATGCTGTTCGCAGCATCAACACCAAACCAAGTACAATGGTTTCTTCGTTGAGTCGGGACGTATGATGATCAAGGTCTGGCCAGATTTCGATGATCTGCACACATATGATACGACCTTTCTATCAAACGGCGACTTCATGAAAGTCGAACCCGGACTGTATCACCAGTTCATCGGGGTTGAGGATGGGGTTGCTTTCGAGTTGTACTGGTCCGAACTCCACACCAATGACATCCAGCGGCGAACGGTGGGTCACCGGATCGAGGAAGATTCGGTCGATCAGATGGAATCGACTCCTGAGAATAATTTGAATCATCATATACACGCCGCCGAATCTTGGTTACGATGATACTAATGATACTATTAAGAACTTCATGGATAGCTATCCATAACACCATAAAATGAAATCTGGTATCGCTGTGGATGCTCAGGAGCGACTTTTCCAGAAGAGTAATGTTCTGATATAGGGGTGTAGCGCCGACGCTCCTATCGCGTCCAGAAGCGTCTAAACGACTGCATCTATTTACTCTACTAAATCAATAACTTACAACCAATCGCTATTTACAACGAGATCAACGATAATAGATATATGCTAATGAGTGATAGAAACATGTTTCCAAAAGAGATGATTATGGGTAGAAGTCAAGTCGACGCGGCATACACATATGCTTTACACTACCACGCGGGTCAGTTCAGAAAATACGTAGATAAAGTGGATTATATAACACACCCTGTAGCAGTAGCGACCATGGTGTCAGAATGGATTGATAATGACGCATATCTGGATGCTAATTCAGAAATTTTATCAGCGGCATTACTCCATGACATTGTCGAAGATACAGATCGGACCATCGAAATGATCGAGCATAAGTTCGGTGCGACTGTCGCGAAATATGTTTGGTTTCTAACGGATACTCCTAAGTATGTCGGGAACAGAATCTCGCGAAAGCGACTAGACCACGCCCGACTGGCACAGGCACCAGATGTTGTGAAGGCGATCAAGTTTTTTGATAACGTGCATAACATGCGATCAATCGCCCAACACGATCCGAAATTCTTCGAAGTGTATCTGATAGAGAAAAATATGCTTGCTCGTGAAGTAGGATACAGCGAGGTCAAGGTGTGTGGCCGACGTCTGCCCCTTGCAAACACTTGGCCTGCGCTTAGAATTTATAACCGAAAAACATATTAAGGCAAACCCATTATGAATGCAACGCTTATATTGAGTTCGGTGATACTAGTAGTTCTTGTCGGATGCAACCCACACATGCCCGGGCCTGATTTACCAGAATATGATGGAACATCTATCACTCCAGAAATGGATTTTTGTTATAAAAGAAATTATTCTTTTGTATGGATCGACAACGGTTGGTCCGCAGGATGTCTGACTGAAGAAGGTCCAACACGAATTAGCAAGATTATGTATTTTGAGAGAAAATTAATGACCCTACTACCAGACGATTACGACTTCAGTCTCGACTCCGAGACAGGTAACTGGTATGAAGATAAAGAAGACAAATGATCCTGACTACATTAGATGGACGTTTTCCATCTAAAACCAGATTCGCGAGGTATTGTGATGATGTTGTCGATTTTCTTTTTGACACGCCACCCAAAAAAGAGTGGACGATTGTGGTGACAATGCGGAGACATTTACTTCATGAAAATGAACCGTTCGATGAAGTCAACGATCTGTTCTATCAGGATGGAGGTCTCTGTTGGATCGAGGACGACAACTATATTTTAATTGAATTGGCAAGAAACTTTGTAAATAAGAATCGTGAATTGATTCACTACTCGATACCAGAACTGACAACCACGGCAGCGCACGAATTGGTGCATGCCAAGCAGTGGATAGAAGGTTATATTGGTGAGAGTAACATCATAGTAGAAGGTCACACCCAGAATTGGTGGATGGAAAATCATCCACATAACGAATTACCATGGGAGCGGGAAGCATACGAATTACAATCGCAGCTGGTCGAACTCTGGTGATAAACCGTCACATAAGTGACACAATGTAAATTAGGATTTAAATTAGGATTTAAATTATGAGTAAGAAAGCACGAGTACTACAGGCACTGCAAAACGGTGATAGACTAACAGCAAAACAGATCGCAGCACGATTCGGTGCGGGTAATCCAGGTCAGGTAGTTAGTTCTATCAGACGCGAGGGTTATCCAGTGTATCTGAATAAGTCGGTTAACTCTAAAGGTGAAGTGAAGGGGTTTTATCGTCTCGGTTCTCCCACGCGTCGAATGATTGCTGTAGGACATAAAGCAATCTCTGCAGGTTTTGCAGACGCCTTGTAAGACTATACCTGGTAGAATAGTGGGGGGGGGTTACCCCCCCCCATTTTTATAAATAAAGTAACAACAACCGGAGAACCACATGTTCAAACACGATATGAAATTCGAATTTGGAATATCTAACGTACTCCAGACAGACAATCTATTCTACATATCTCCCAGTCTATCAGTTGTTATGGAACCTGACTTGGATGCTGTAGAATCAGTTATTGTTATTTTGTCTTTCCTGGCATGGGAAATGGCATTATCAATCACTCCATGACCGACACGCCGTTCGGAACTACAGTAACATCCTTATCTCCATGTATCGGTGTCTGTATCACAGACGCCAAGTGGAATAATTATTGCATAGGTTGTTACCGGTGGACCGGAGAGATCCAGAATTGGGACACCTATACTGACACTGAGAAGATACGCATCAACCGGCGCATCCTCGATTTAAAAAATGAAGACAGAGAGTTATATCCCGATTATAAATAAGTTAATACCATAATTGATGATACACCATGGCGAACCTATCATACACAGAGATCACCAAAGAAGGGCGAGAATATCGTTCGGAACTCCTAGTCCAAAAATTTATGCAGGTCGACGGCAAGGAGAATGCATTCGCCACTGAACATGGTTTATTTCATGTTGAGTATATACTTCTTAATGACGAAAAGATAACACTACCAAAAAGCAAAAATTCTAAGTCTGTCGATAAGATAACCAACCAGATTCTATCTCTAAGTGCCTTCCCTAAGAAGAAAGTTGTTCTTGGTGGTAAACTTGCTGGTAAGAAAAAGGTTGAAGAAATCCCCTTAACCAAATTCGAGAAAACCGAAGAGTTTGGTGGCGCCACTGGATCGCGGATAAACAAAGGCATTCTGTTCGAGCACGAATTAGAAGCAGACCTAAAAGCAGTGTTATCTGGAAAGAAGCCGAAAGGTAAATATGCTAAACAAGCAAAGACAATAATCGCAGATTGTTCAGCATTTCTCAAATCCCCAGCCAAGAAAATTATTCCCATGGGTGGGTTGAACCAGTCAAGACCAATTGCTGTTCAAGGCAAGCAATTGTACATCCTACCAACATCCCCTGCTAAACACGGCGAAAAACTAACCGACATAACCATAGAGCATGCAAACAAGAAGCAAAGTTTTCTATCTCTGAAGTACAGTAGTACTCTAACATTTATGAACGCTGGTGTTGGTAGGTTTCTTTCAGAAGCACAGATAAAGAAGGGTAAGATAACTGATCCTATTGGAAAGGTAATTCTAGAAACTTTCGGACTAGATGAAACAATGTTTTGTCGTGTGTTTAATGAGTATGGTAAGACAAAGTTCAAGTCGGTTAAGAAAAAGATTACTGGGTCTCATGCAAATAAACTGGGGAAATTTCTCGCTTCTGCTATAGGTTCTGGTTATTGGATGGTTCATGGAATGGACGGAGGCAGAATTTATTTTTGGAACATATCAGATGCCAATAACAGGAAATATTCCAAGGTCTCTACTGACATTGAAATACATTATGGAGGGAAGGACGGTGCAGGTAAACGAATAGATATCTCCTTTAGTAATAACTACTATGACTTCAAAGTTAACATCAGAAACAAACAATCGGGATTGTACCCTTCGCACATCATGTGTGACTATAAGAGCAAACCTGCCACTGGAAAGGTGCTATTAAAGGGATGATTCAGAATTTCATACAGTTCATTACAGAACAAAAGAACAGTCATATGACTCATGTCGAAGACGCCGTTATTTATGGTGGCGTCAATGGCACACGGCAAGCAATTAATGCCATGAGAGACATGCGCGACATGCTCGCGGGAAAGCATGAGGGCGCTGTATCTGTTAAGTGGGATGGCGCTCCTGCGATTTTCGCTGGCACAGACCCTCGGGACGGTAAGTTCTTTGTTGCCAAAAAAGGTATCTTCAATAAGAATCCGAAGGTATACAAAACTCCACAGGACATAGACGATGATACTTCTGGCGATCTCAACGATAAACTGAAGTCCGCACTAAGGTATCTTCCTGAACTTGGAATCAAAGGTGTTATTCAGGGCGACTTTATGTTCGGTCCTGGGGATTTAAAAACTAAAAACATAGACGGTCAGAAGTATGTCACCTTTCATCCCAACACTATCATGTATGCTGTACCTTATGAACAATCGCAAGCAGTCCGAGCAGCAAAGATTGGTATAGTCTGGCACACATCATATAGCGGTTCTTCCTTCGAAACT
>Ga0257126_1001747_pt1 | contig 15098 bp, 18 predicted proteins | sample SI060_120mmetaG_FD_190151 | JGI IMG/M metagenome (GOLD analysis project Ga0257126, IMG submission 190151) | Marine microbial communities from Saanich Inlet, British Columbia, Canada - SI060_120m | ecosystem: Environmental > Aquatic > Marine > Inlet | place: Canada: British Columbia | collected... | reverse complement strand
GCTCTTTTAAAGTGACTATTCAAAACCAATTTATCAAAACCAATATTATTATGTGCTATAAGATAAATTGGTTTATTTTCTTGTTCTCCTGTATTAATAAAACTAACTAATTGATTTGAAATTTGATTAAAGGTGAGTTTATCTGCTACCATACTATTATCTATTCCTGTAAGTCTTGTAATAAATCCCGAAATAGGAATTTCGGGATTTACTAATGTAGAGAATTTTTCAACATTAACCTCCATAGGAATTTGTTTAATTAAACATACTTCCGTAATTTTATCGTGGAACTGATTTAGTCCCGTTGTTTCTAGATCGTAAAAAATAAGCATTTATATATTTGTATAAGATATTTGTATTATTTATTATAAATCAATTTTATTTTTATTTCCCTGTTATATTTTATAATTATATAATATGAGTACTATACCTACTATACCTAATATTCTTAAATCAATTAACTATTCCATAATATTTAAAAGTAAAACTCGAGAAGAAATTGACAAAAAAATACAGTTAATAGATGGAGAAATAAAAGAAATAGAAAAAAAAGAAGTTAATTGTGAATTAAAATTGGAATATTATAATTTAAGATTTCAAAAAGAAGCTTATGAAGCAATAAAAAGTTCTATTACGAATAGTAAACTAGAATTACAAAAACTATGTAGTGGTAATAATGAAGAAATAAGAAAAAATACAGTTGTTATAAATTGTCATAGTTCTATTCATGAACCTAAAGCTATAATTTTACCAGATGATACAAATATTTTTATTTATAATAAGCTAGACAGTAAATTTTTTGCTCCACAGATGGCAAGTTTTGTGGGTAATATATTACAACACCCTGATTATTTACCAAGTAAATTAAAAGATGATGTTATACATCATTATAAAGGAAAAACTGATGTATTTATAGATATGAAATTAACTTTTGATTTTAGTTCAGGATATGAATGTCCTAATTTAAAAGAAAAAATGGGTATATTTTTATTAAATGATATATTTAATAATGAGAAAGATATATTAGAAAAATATTATGATAATACCACGGACCAAAACCCTTGGTTAGAATATACATTACAGGAAAAACTTACAGTATTAAAAGAAAAAATAATAAGCAAAAGTGGGGTTATTCAATTATTAGAAGTAATGAAAGATTTGTATGAAATATGTAAAATAAAAAATTTTATTATTCTTAGTTGTAGAAAATTAAAAACAGAAGCAGTTTCTTTAAGATCTAGATTAAAATCGAATAGTAATATAGTAACAATACCTAGACTGACGAGTAAACATTTACAAAAAAGAACAATTCCCGGAAATGTTTGGGCTTTAGTACCAATTAGTCCTTCAAGTTCAGTAGTTCTTGGAATAAGAAATAAAACAAGAAATAAAAAAAAAAATAAAACAAGAAATAAAACAAGAAATAAATCTAGAAATAAATCTAGAAATAAAACAAGAAATAAAACAAGAAATAAAAAAAAAAATAAAACAAGAAATAAAACAAGAAATAAATCTAGAAATAAAAAAAAAAATAAAACAATAAATAAAACAAGAAATAAATCTAGAAATAAAAAAAAAAAAATAAAAAAAAAAAAAAAAAAAAAAATAAAACAATAAATAAAACAAGAAATAAATCTAGAAATAAAAAAAAAAATAAAACAATAAATAAAACAAGAAATATTACTGATAAAATGTAGTTAATAATTATTAATTTTAGATAAAGGTTAAATTAATATTCAAAATAAATGAAGTAAAATATTTTATATCCACACCATTTTAGGTAATTAATATTTAAAATTATTTTTATTTTAGGGGTAAAAAAAAAATCGCAATATATAATATGCCAGATATAAATGAAAATAATAATATAAATGAAAATAATAATATAAATGACAATATAAATAATAAAACTAATAAAATTTATGCGACATTAGAAACATTGGAGGAAAAAATAGAGAAAATAAATAATAAAATAATATTGATTAATGAAATTTATATGAAATATGAGTTTAATAGGAATTTGCGTTTAAATTTAACAACTTCATATCTTATATTCCAAGTGGAAATATTGAAAAATGAAAGAAAATACTATGATAAAATTAAAACAATATTTATTAAAAAATTTATAAAAGAATTATATTCTATTTCCGAATTTATTATCTTAATTCTTATTTCTCTAGATGATTTAGATATAGGGTATGTTGAAGAAAAAAAAAATATAATGAAGAAAATATTGAAAGTAAAAAGACAAAAATATTTAAATAATGGTAAAATCGCAGAATTAGTGAATATAATATTGAATAATTTTAGGTTAACTAAAATATTTTTAGAATTATTTGAAAAATATATTTTAGATAATGAAAATGAAAATATAAGAAAAAATATCCATATTAAAAATTTCAAAGTTAATTTAATGAATAAAAAAAATCATATAGAAATTGAATATAATAAAAACTTAGACCAATTGAAAGAATTAGTTAATTATTTTTCAGATTTTGCGGATTGTATAAATAAGCAAATTAAAAAACAAGAATTGTTCAATTATTTTATGGACGTGAAAAAATAGATTTAAAAATTTAGAACTATTAATTTATTATAAAATGGGAAAACCTAAAAAAAGAAAAGTAAAAAGTATAAAAAGAAATTATTGGAAGAAAGAGGAAGAAGTTTTATTAAAACAGTGGGCAGATAAAGCACAATGTTATCAATGGATGCACAATAGAAGCAGAGATATATATCAACGTAAAAATGCCTTATATACAATTCCTGTAATTATAATTTCAACTATAACGGGAACAGCTAATTTCGCACAAGAAAGATTTTCGGACAAGGCAAAAGAGTACGTGGTAATGATTATTGGTTCAATGTCTATTTTTGCCGGTATACTTACCACTATATATCAGTTTTTAAAAATTTCGGAAATAAATGAGGGACATAGAGTTGCTTTATTATCGTGGGGTAAATTTCATAGAAATTTGGAATCTGAATTAACTCGTCATCCATTAGATAGAACAAGTGCGTCTGAATTGATAAAAATATCCAAAGAAGAATATAATAGATTAGTGGAAATATCACCATTTATTTCCAAGGGGGTTATGAATGAATTTAATAAGAAATTTAAAGGAAATAATGATTTAACTAAACCGGAAATAGGTAATGTTATTAATTCTACTGATATATATACTATGAATACAAAAGCAAGACAGAGAATGATTGACGAATTAAATGATAATATTATTAATAAAAATAACTCAATTTTGAAAAAAGAAGAGAAAAAAGATAATCAAATTGAAAAATTTAAAAATAGTTTTTTTAGTCTTAATAGTAGATTTCCTACTAAAGAAGAAATAATGAAAAATATGAAATATATTAATGACGATAATTATAGCTCTCATTCTGATATAGAAAGTGTTGATAGTTATGATTTAGAAAAAGGAACAAAACAAGAAAATATTAATTTGGAAATAGGATATACAGAAGAAGAATCTGAAATATCAAGCGATTTAGTAAACGAAGACAGTAATGAAGACAACGAAGAAGAAGAAGAAAATGAAAAAGAAAAAGAAAATGAAGAAGAAAAAGAAAATGAAGAAGAAAAAGAAAATGAAGAAGAAAATGAAGAAGAAAAAGAAAATGAAGTGGAAGTTGAAGAAAATGAAGAAGAAAATGAAGTGGAAGTTGAAGAAAATGAAGTGGAAGTTGAAGAAAATGAAGAAAATAATAGTACAAGTAGTGAAGATAATAACAATATAGGTAATGAAGTATTATTATAAATTAATATAAATTTCACAAATAAATATAGGTAATAGGTATACTAAAACATTAATATTCATCCAAGAACCTATAAATAATAATATTATTATGGGTTTATTCCATTTTTTAAGAGTAGGAATATAATTTCTTAAAATAAAAAATATAGCAAGTAACCAAGAAACTAAATTTCCAAGAGGACATACCATATTTATTGGTGCTCCTTCTATTTTATATGTATTATGCTTAATAAAATCACTTTCTATACCTATATTTTTTAATATATTTAATATAATTCCGTGATCTAAAGCAATATTAGTTTTGAAATAATTTAGCATATAAATAACGTAAATTGATTCTATTATACTAATTAATAAATTAGTTTTTGGTAATCTTTTTGTATTTAGTGTATCCATTATATTTATTATATTCATTATTTTTTTATATATTACCACTAATTTTTATCAATCTTTTTATTTTTATTATCTTTAGTTTTTATCAATTTACCTAACTGGTTATCTGTCAAAATTTCTTTTTTTTGGTTATAAGGAAAGAAATAGTTTTTTACAACTTCATTAATTAAAACCATATTACTATTTATTATTATTTTACCAGAATATGGGTTTGTAATATGTGTAAAACATATATTAAATCACATTAGTATTTTATATATAATAATTTTAAATAATTAAATTTTTCATGAATTATTAAAATATGGTTCAAGGTCTTTATGTTATAATTAAAATATTTTATATATATAATGTTTTCCAATATTATTGAATTTGATAAAGAAACTTCAACAATAGGACCGCGATTATGGATACGCAAAAAATATCCACAAGGTGGTATTGTTGGATTTGATAAAACTACTAATAAAGTTGTTTATAAAATAAAGGGAAATAAAAAATGGATAAACGCTCCTTCACAATCAAATGCGAAAAAATTATTACTTGATATATTTGGTGAAAAAGAAACATTCGAAGGTACATTTGATAGTTGGACGGATGGAAAAGCGCGCGATTTAATCTTAGAAGAAATGAAAAATAAAAAAGAAAAGAAAAAAACAAATAAAAAAGCAAATAATAAGAAGAAATCAACTCGTAAAAAATGGGTTTTTTTTTAATTTTAGAAACCTAATTCTTGATAAACTATATCTTTATAATTTGTAAATCTTTCTTTCATTTCACTAATTTTATCTTTAAAATCGAATAATTCCATTTTTTCTTTCACTAATGGAATTTTATTGACTAAATCAAATTCTTCTAATATTTCATCTATCATTGTTTTATTTTTATTTTTCAGACACCAATCTGTCTTATTGAATATATTAGTTCTTTTGCCATAAATATCATTTTCATCAATACTCATTAATTCTCCGGATTCATTTACTAAAATATTTCTTAAAATATTATCACTTGCCCTAAATAATCCGTCAAATAAACGAATTTTAAAACATTCTTTTTTTACAGAAGGGTTTGTAAGAAATCTTTTATTTTTACCTAAATCACCTAAGTTTAAGAAATTTTCCATCATACAATATACACTTTCCTTCTCTTCCAATTTCCAATTTCCCTTATAAGTTTTAATTTTCTTATCCTTTTGTTTTAGAGTTCTATTACTTCTTATTCTTCTCATACCTAAATCTTTTATATTAAAGTGTTTCTTTAGAATATCTAAAAACATATAATCCCTTCCACAATTAAAACTCTCTCGCATTTCTTTTAGAATATATGTTTTACCCTTGTAATCAACTCTTATACAACATACCTTTAAACCACATACACCGTCCTCCAATACCTTTATATTATTAAATCTACACCACGCTATATTCTTTATTCTAATATCTTTATGAGGTTTAATTTCTTTTTCTTCTATACCCTTTTTAATTTTAATTTTTTTTTCTTTCAATCCTGTTTCCTCTTGCCCTAAACTTTTTTCTTCATTAGAAATTTGCCCATTTTTAACGTCAATGTAGAATTGTCTATATTCTTCTCCCATTGAACCTAATATGCTTAAATCTTCGTCTATTACTAAACTGCCGACATTTCCAAATTTAGCAATACCAAATTTTTTATTAACGTGATAGTCATTAACAATAAAGTCTTCATTTATTTCTATTTTCTTTCTATTGCTAAAATATTCTTCCAATGAAGGTTGTTGAAATACATATGGTTCATTAGATAACCAATCTAATTCTTTATATTTCCAAACAAATAAACATATCCAAACACTAAAGGCTCTTCTTTCTGTCATTTGTTTTCTAAAAACCATTTCTTTCGCAAAATTAAATATTTTTTGGAAAGGTTCATTTTCTTTAAATTTATCCTCCATAATTTCACATAATAAATATAATGCGTCTTTTCTTCTATACCTAGAACCAAATTTTCCTTCCATTTGATAGACAATATTATTGATTTCAATTAATTTCATATCATTCGTTTCTAAGAATTGAATGAATAATTCTCCTAACTTGAGTAATTCATCCGTATCTCCTTTCTTTTGATATTTTTTGACTTTATCAATATTTATTTGGGTAAAATCAATATCTTCGTATTTGAGACCATTATATTTAACCCAATTATTAACATAACTGGCTATTCTACCTCGTTTACACTTTTTAATAATATCACAGAATTCCAATATTTTAGTTATTTTTTCATCCATATCTAAATCTTCTAAGTTCTGTATTATATCTATGGATTTACATAAATTATCTATTTCAGTTATAACAATCTCTTCCATTAGTAAAATCTTAAGTCTATTCATAACATTAGTTAGAAGTGCTTTACCTTCTTTATGGTACCCAAATATAAACATTTCAATAATACTCCATTCTAATTTATCAAATATACCTCTTCTATAACACTTACAAATCGCACTTTTTAAAATGCTGGGTTTATATCCATAATAACTTTTACCATTAAATATGGCACACGTTAAATTTTCTAGTAATTCTTGATTTAAATAATCCATTTATAAAAGTTAGTAATCTTTGATAAATATAATCAATTTTTAATATATTTAATTATTATATGGATCTATCGGTAGAAGAAGTTGAAAGAGTTGTAATACGTAAATTCCCATTAAAAAATATACATTGGATATAAATAAAATTAATGAAAATACAATAGAAGTTAATATATATGAAAAATAATGTTAGAAACCTATATTATCATTTGTTATAATAAAGACGAAAAAATTATTTATAGTTATTAACTAAATTAATAAATATAATATTAATGGTAATACTATTATTAGACATATTAAATATATAGGTAAAGAATTGGGTAGTAAATATTTATAATTAGAAGACCAATCACGTATAGAAATGATTGATAATTCAAATTTTACTTTATATCTTTACGATAGACTAGAAGAAAATGGTAGTATATCATTGGCATATTATAAAATATTAATTGAATGGCAATTGTTGTATAATAAATATTGTTTACTAGCGAAGACCTAGAAGAAAAAATGGAAATTATTAAGAAATGAAAACTTTATAAATGTATATTTAAGGTGTAAAAAGAATATAATAAATAGGAATTTTGCTTATTCTTTATATAATAATAGAAAAAACTATAAAAGCAAGATAGGAAATAATACATTTAAATCCTCTTTAACAGATTGGAATTATGGAAATCAAATACAATTAATAAATTTAAAAAAAATAATTCCAAGAAGTTATAATACAAGTTTAGTGAAAAAAACAATAAAAAAATATGATTTAGTACAAAAAAAATGTTATTATTTTTTGGAGAAAATGGTATTAGTCCATTTATATCAGTAAAAAAGATATTTGAATTAATAGATAAAAAAAGAAAACTATTAGTTGTTATTAAGGAAGCAAAAAAATTTTATTGAGAATTAAAGATATATTTGAAAATGAAATTGATTATATAAACTTTATACATTATATTATAACATAATTACATAAAAAAAAAGATAGTTTTAATATATTTTATTTATAATAATATTTTATAATATTATAATGTCTAAAGGAAATTATTTTGCACCATATAAAAATTATTTATTATTAGGGATGTTTTTCTTAATTATGGTAATAGTATTATTTTATTTTTTAATAGCACTTACAGTTAAAAAAAGAATTAATAAAAATAAACAAAGGAAGAGTGTTTTATAAAATTGAATATGTATTTTTAATATTCTATAAATTGAAATGACACATATAGAAATACCAATTATTTTTTTAGATAAATACGTTCAATTGAAAAATATTTATGATAATATTAGTTCAGAAGTCATTACAAAGCAAGGTATAATACATGTAGATAATTATTTGTTTAATAATTATCTAGGTGATATTACTAAGGGGATAAAATGGACTTGGGCAATAAATAAAAAATCATTTAGTTTATTCGAAGACGCAATAGAAGATATAATACCTATTATAAATGTCTATTTTCATAATGATTTTATATTAAGAGGGTGTAGTTTTATTACTCTTTTTGAACAGGAAGTTTCTAATTCAGACTTCCATTTTGATATAACTAGTCATTATGATAAAAAAGAAACAACAAATACATTAACCCTTATATTTCCTTTATATATTGAAGAAGATATGGGAAATTTAGAATATAAAGATATTTTAAAAGAAACAAAAGTATATAAATATAAACAAGATAAGATATTTGTTTGGGACTCTTGTAAATTGGAACATAGAACACAACCATATTGTTTAGGGGAAAGAAAAAAGAGAGTATTAGTTTCAATGAATTTTTCTACTAAAGAAGAATGGGCAGTAGTTAGTGTTAATAATAGTCTAAAATGTCAAGGGAATGAAATAATTAATCATAGAATACTTAGTTAATTTGGAGAACCGCAATTTATTGTACTACTACTTATGGAGCAATATATGTCATCATCCTCCTCCTCGCCTTGATATTCAACATTACTTACCAAAGCAGAAACTTTCTGCTCGGGGAGTTTATAGTATGTTGGATTGAAGGGCTCGAATGGTGGGTTTTGTTCTATTTCTTGTTCTGTCACTCCTTCAACTCCAACTACCGGAATAGAAGATATATTTAAATTAGTAAGTATTTGTGTTATACTTTTAATTAACTCATCAATTGTAATACGTTTACTGCTTTCTTTAAATAAATTATTTAAAAGGGTTTCAACTTTTTTAGAATGACAATTAAAGAGAGATTCGACTATTTTCTTTATTTTAACTATGATTTTATTATTATTTATAAGTTCATTAAAATGTGTATTGTTTAATAGATGATATGGTATTTTTCCATTAGTATATGTTTCTATTAAAACTATTCCCAATGACCATATATCACTTGATGTTGTAAATGTATTTGAATCAAATACTTCTGGAGCTACCCACCTAAAAGGTATAAGGGAGCTATCTGTATCTTTGAAACAAAAATTACCATCTCTTTCAGTCATCTCACGGCTTAATCCAAAGTCACCAATTTTTGCTCGAAAATTATAAGTAATATTATATTCTGCCCTTTTTTCGGATGTCGCCAATAAAATATTGGCTGCTCTAATATCTCTATGAACAATATGTTTATCGCTGAGATGTTTAATTCCATTAGCTATATCTAAAGCTACACATAAGTTTAATCTTTCTTGATCAGCTTTATTAACTCTATATAATATACTTCCTTCTACTACTATTGCTTTTGCTACTACTTTTATTTTTTCACGTTTTTCAAGTTGAGATAATAAAGAACCATATTCACATAATTCAGTTATCATTACATCAAAATTTCTGAATAAATGAAGAAATTCAGAAACAGCTATTAATTTAACAATATTATTATGTTCTCCTAATTTTCTAATAATTTCTGCTTCTTCTTTAATTAATTTTTCACCACAAACCCCGTGTATTGAAGTATCTGGACATTTCTTAACAGCAACTTTTTTTCCATTATATTCTTCTAAATATACCTCTCCAAATTGTCCTTTCCCGAGTTTTTTAGAAAAAGTGAATGTTTCCAAATTATTGGCTCCACTTCGCAAACTTTTCAACAATTTCAAACTGTTTGCTCCACCTTTTAAACGTTTTAAACTTTTTCTACCCCCTTTCAACCTTATCAACCTTTTCAAACGCTTCCCCGATTTTAATCTTTTCAATGAACTACGTGGCTTACGTGACTTACGTGGCTTACGACTAAATCTTGCTCTTTTCATTAAAATAACAATAGAAAAAAAAATAGATTTAAATGAAATTAAAATTTATTAACGAATCATAAATATTGAATGGAAATTAATAATATTCCGTGTTTTTTGTGCCACGATACTCCAGTTGTGTTGTATAAATTATGTAAGTGTTTAGAATCCAATATGTGTAGAGTGTTATAATAATACCCAAAATATGAAGCGGTATTCTAATTAGGCATAATTTTACATATAATAGCAAACGTAATTATAAAGAATTTATAAATGTATTGTTATTATTTAGTTTATGTTTATTTATAGAATTATTTCCACCATTATATTATTATGATAACAATGAAAGTCAAACAATTAATACTTAGTTAAATATAATTAATATTTCCAATTATATTATTTTTAATATTATAAGCATTACCATTTAAATTTATACGCTCATTTAAATTTATATGCTCATTTAAATTTATACGCTCATTTAAATTTATACGCTCATTTAAATTTATAGAAGCCTTTACAGTTTGTTTCATTAACATAGCAATAGTCATAGGACCTACGCCCCCTGGAACTGGAGTGATATAATTTACTTTTTCTTTTATATCTTCAAAATCTATATCACCGACTAATCTATAACCTCTTTTTTTAGTATTATCCAATATAGGACTAATACCTATATCAATAACGTCAACATTTTCTTTTATCCAATCTTTTTTAATCATTTGAGGTTGTCCACAAGCAGAAATTAAAATATCTGCTTTTTTAGTAATTTCTTTTATATTTTTAGTTTTGATATGACATACTGTTACAGTTGCTTCTGCGTTTAATAACATTAATGATAATGGCAATCCAACAATATTACTTTTTCCTATCATAACAATATTTTTCCCCTCTAATTTAATATTATAATATTTAAATAATTCCATAACTCCCATAGGAGTACAAGGTAAAAATAGAGGATTGGTATTAAGAGCAAGCTTACCCATATTGGCATAATGGAAACCGTCAACATCCTTTTCAATTGAAATTGATTCTAAAATAGTTGTTTTGTCAATATGATATGGAAGAGGAAGTTGAACTAAAATCCCATCAACTTTATTGTTATTATTCAATTCTTTTATTTCATTTAATAATTCAGTTTGAGTTATTAATTGACTTAATTTTATTAATCTACTCTCAATTCCCAATTCCAAACATTTTTTATGTTTCATATTTACATAGGATAATGAGTCTTTTCTTTCTCCTACTATAATAACAGCTAAACAGGGTTTTAGGTTATAGATAGATATTTCTTTTTTTAAATCTTCATATATTTTTTCAGAAACTTCTTTGCCGTCAATTATTTTCATTTATACTTTTATATATAAAAATTTTTAAATTAAAATATATTGAATTAAAATATATTGTATTAATATATGCCTAAAAAAAATAGTAAAAAAGTAATTAAAAATAATAAATCTAAAAATAATAAAAATAATAAATCTAAAAATAATAGTAAAGTAAATAAAAATAATAAATCTGGTATTATAAAAATATTAGAGTGTGGTAAAAAGAAATGTTCCAAGGTTAAAAATACTAAATCTTGTATGAAAAAACATTGTTTAAAATTAATAAATAATACTTCATTAAATAATATGAAAAATAAAAGAGATAAAATACAAAAACTTAAAGAAAAAACAAAAAAATGTTCTATTAAACATTGTAAACAATATTTATTAGATAAACCTAAAATGTCTTCTTGTATAAAAAGTAAATGTAAAAAAGATGTTCGAGAATTTACTAAAGCTATGTTAGAATAAATACATATTAATAAATAACAGTTTGTGCCCACTCATAATGTAATAATATGGATAATGGCGCGAATATATGGAATAATCCGGTTCCATATTTAAAATTCATTAAATAATCTTTAATTTTGAAATAAAATCCAAAAAGAATTGAAATATTACCTAAATAATGTAAATACTCATTGCCCGTATTTTTATATTTTAAACATAACAATACACACATTATATTTTCTAAAATAAATAATATTACAAATCTGGCATTATTTATAAAATAATATCTAAATACACCATATAACACTATAAATATATTTAAGTAATTTGTATATTCTTTATAAACTAATGAAATATAAAATAATGATAAATATAAGAGATGAATTTCCATAAATAGATTATCAAATTTCCTAATTATTTTTTTACCAGTAGACCACCATAAAATACTAAATAAACCCAATATATTCATTATATTTCCTAACCATATTGAACTTATTTTATTATATGTGGTATTACTTTTTAAAATTATATAAAAACCTATATTTAAAAGGAATGAACTAGAATATGTATTAATTGGATATTTGATTAATTCATTATTATTTCTTTTTTCGGCCGAAGAAATTAAATTTATAGGATAATTTTCTTTAAAAATAAAATCCCAAATTTTACCAGATTTATAAAATTTACTTAATTGGTAAATAAAAAATGGTGTAATTACAGAACCTATCATAAATGAATAAAAAATATTATATAAATTTATATCATATAAATTAATAGTATTTCTATTTATACTTGTTTTATTTAGGTAAATTTTAAGAGTTGTTACTTGAATATAGTTCAAAAATAAATAAAAAAACATAATGTAAATAAAAAAATTTAGATTATTTATATTTTTATATCCAAATCTACTATACATTTTTTTTATTACTTGTACTGACTCTAAATTATCAATCATAAATATTTATATAAAAATAAATTTAAATGATAATAAATTTAAATGATAATAAATTTAAATGATAATAAATTTAAATGATAATTATAAAGATAAAATTATATAATTTGTGTTTCGCTTAATTTTATCTTTTTATTTTTCATTTTTTGTTGGTGTCTTGCTTTTTTAATACATTCACAATACGTCCATTGATTTAAATTATTTATTAAATAACAACTTCTACTACAAATCATATTATAGGTATGTCCTGTAGGAGAATGTTTTTGTTTAATATGTATAGATGGTTTTTTTAAATTTTTAAGTTTTATTACTTCCATAATAAAATATTATTTGTATTTATTTTTAAATATTAATTATATTATTTATAAAATTGATTAAAATAAAAAAAAATAAAATAAATGTTATTATGTCTTCATACAAAGAAACAAGTATATCTTTATCATACGCTACATTAATACAACAAAGTAGTACATATGGATTAAAAACAGTTATTAAAAATCAATACGTTCACGGAAAACCTATTTACAAAACATTTAAAAATTTATATTACAGTAATGATTTTCTAAGATTTTATAGGGGTGTAATACCTACTATTACAAAAGCAATAATAGGAAGAAATTCTGATATATTATTTCATAAGTTTTATTCTGAAAAATTTAATTTTAATAAAGAACAAAATGCTTTAATTAGTGGTTTAACAAGTAGTATAGTTAAAGTAAGTTTTATACCGTTGGATACAATAAGTAATTTATATCAAGTTCAAGGTAAAAAAGCAAAAGATATTATTAAAAAACAACATAAAAATGAAAAATATTTCTTTTATAGAGGAACGATGGCATATATGACTTTATCGGGAATAGGTTCAAGTGCTTGGTTATATACATATTCGTATTTAAATAATATAGAATTACATAAAAATAAAAATATCAATAATGCCTTAATTGGAGTATCAGCGTCTATTATGTCGGATATAGTAGTAAATCCTATTAGGATTTTGAAAACTTATAAACAAAGTAATAGTGATTATATAAGTTACAAAAATATTATTAAAAAAATTACTCTATCAGATAAGAATTTTATAAAATCGTATTTTCGCGGGTATGGTTTGAGAATGGGATTAAATGCTTTTAATAGTGGAATGTTTATGGTTTTATGGAAACAATTTGAATAAGCTTTTATAAAAAGCTTCTACATATTATTCCATAATATTAAGTCAACGTCTTTTTTTATTTTCATCCATAATTTAGTATCTTGTGAATCATATAATTCTCTAAACCTTTTATATGTTTTATTAACAAAATTTGAGAATTGTTCTGGTGTATTATCATAATGAATATCTATTTCATAATTAGTGTTATCAATGATTTCATTAATTATTTCATCTTTATTAACATATTCCCATCCATTTTTCTTATGAATTTGGAGTATATTTTCTTTTCTATTTATTAATTTCAAAGTTCTATTTTCTGGATATTTTTTACTAAAATAAATCATTTTCATTGCTCGTGGTATCATAGTAAATGGACCTTTAATCATTTTATTTTTTACTTTATCAGTTAACATTGATAAATCTTCCTTACCATAATAATTTAATTCAATATTATTATTATTATTAGTATTATTCTGGATATTCTGAATATTCGCATTAATCGTAGTCTTATTTCCAACCTTTTCTATTAATTTACTTATCTGCTGCGATTGCGTTTCAATTAAATCCTTATACAATTGCTCTTCCTTTTCTATGTCCTTTTTTATTTTACAGTATTGCCTGGAGTGCCTTAACATAATATGTCTGGTCTTAAAATCCTTATCACAATAATCACAAGGAATACGTTCATTGGTATTTGATTCTTCTAAATTAAAAATATTTTTTGTGTTCTTTTTGTGTTCTTTTGTGTTCTTTTTGTGTTCTTTTGTGTTCTTTTTGTGTTCTTTTAATTTGGATTTTGTGTTCTTTTTGTGTTCTTTTGTGTTTTTTTTTTTCAATCCAAGTAGTTTTTCTTCTTCGTTACCATACTTTATCATATTATCTATATGTTTATTCGTTTCTTGGTGTCTAATATGGTGTGGTTTAATATTTGTGGTATAATCACATAATTCACAATCATAAGATACCATTTTCTATAATAGATAACAAGAAAATAATTTTTTAAATAAAAAATATACTTTTTTTATACTTTTTTTATACTTTTATACTTTTTATATACTTTTTTACTTAACATTTTTTTAGTATGTTTTTTTATGTATCATTTATATAATAATTATAAACCATAATATTTATTTTATAAAATATTTTTATAAGAAAAATAAAAATATACTTTTTTTTAAGGTTTTTTGTGTTCTTTTCTGAGGGGGGGGGGGGGAAAAAAAAAAAAAAATTTTAAAAAAAAAAAAATTTTTTTTAAAAAAAAAAAAAAAAAAAAAAAAAAAAAATTTTTTTTTTATATTTTTAATATATATTTTTATAATAAAAA
>Ga0257126_1001729_pt1 | contig 15207 bp, 19 predicted proteins | sample SI060_120mmetaG_FD_190151 | JGI IMG/M metagenome (GOLD analysis project Ga0257126, IMG submission 190151) | Marine microbial communities from Saanich Inlet, British Columbia, Canada - SI060_120m | ecosystem: Environmental > Aquatic > Marine > Inlet | place: Canada: British Columbia | collected... | reverse complement strand
AGCGTCAGCCTTCCAAGCTGAATGTCGCGAGTTCGACCCTCGTCTCCCGCTCAACTTTTTTGCCGATATAGCTCAGGGGTAGAGCGTTTCCTTGGTAAGGAAGAGGCCACGAGTTCAAATCTCGTTATTGGCTCTAACTATAACAAGCCTTGAGAGACTTGGCTTATGTAATTACAAAGAGTAGTTTGAACTATGTTTGAACTTTTGCTCTTTATTTCAATTTAAAAAAGGGTAGGTTTAACTATAGCTGATTAGTTGAATTTATTCTTTTTTTTTACTTTATACTTACTTGAAAAAACTTGATTAATGAAGGATGAAATAGATATTTAACTTATCAATTTTATTAATCCTTATTAATTATTTTATCAGCTTTGACTTTAGCTTTTTCTTTTTCTAATTCACTTACTACATTAATATCTACACAAACTTTTCCAATAGGATTAAAGTAAGTTGATAATGATTTAGATAAAACTATTGCTGCAGGAATACCTACAATGGATATAAACAATAAGCAAACCTGAATTATGGTTATAATTGCTGATACTATTCCAAAAGGTAGATAAAGAATAAAAATTATTACTCGAAATATATTCCAAGCAACAGGTTTTGACTTACCTATTAAGCTTTCATCAACCATTTGAGTGGAAAATGGTGTTAATTGGAATTTTGCAAGTTGAATTAAACCTAAACCAATTGGAGAACCAATAACCGTAATAGTTAGTATTCCTCCTATTATAAAATTGTATAGTGCTGTTAAAAATCCAAAGAATGGAAAGTGCCATAAAATATTACCTAATGCTCTCATAATAAGTATTTCATATCTCTAATTTAGAATTAGTTTACCAATTTAAAATCACTTTTTTTGATTTTGTGAGTTGCAAATATTTCTCCAGTTTCAGTGTCTATAGTAACACAGTGAGCTCGAGAAGTTTCACTTGTAAACTCACAGTCTATATGATACTTTCCTATTTGTCTCTCCTGGATAGTAGAACCTCCAATTATAGCAACCATACCAATTACTGCAAGCATTAACATTGTAATGTTTTTAATATTTTTCATAATTTTTCTATTTAAGATAAAAAAAATGCTCTAATTAAATGCCTTGATTTAGTTGCATTATAAAAATAGCATTAATCCTCTTTTAATTAAGGGGGTTTTTCTAAATTAGAGATATGGAATTTCCTATACAAAACCCTTTTGAGTTATTTGGTTATAAAATACCAATATCAATTATACTTGCAATCATTACGTTTATAGCTGTGTTTATATATCAATATTTTAAAAAGAAGAAGTAGCTTGAATTTTTATAAATTAGAAGTATAATTTTAAATCTTATAATATGAAACACTTTTTATATTCAATGTCCTTTGTCATATTGATTTCTTGTTCACAACCTCAAGAAACATCTTCTGCATTTGTAGAAAACGAAGTTATTGCAGCAGTACTCATGAAAGCTAATGAATCTAAATCAGCAGAAGAAATAGCGGATTTTTCAAATTATTATACAAATCTTGTTGAGGAAAATGAGCCTAATGCATATGGCTGGGGATTTTTTCAAAGAGGGGATAATATAATGCTAATTGAAAGATACAAGGATGAGGCTGCTCATCTAAATCATATAACAAATATCTCACCTGAAGGAATACTAGAAAAAGAATTTGGTCAGTTTCTAGAACATTTTGATATTTTAGAGATTGATGTATTTGGAGATGTTACAGAGGAGCATAAATCAATAATAAATGGTTTTAATTTTCCAACTTCATATAATTTAAACATTGCGAAGTATAGCAGAAATTAATTTATAGCCCTAATTGGAGAGCTTTTTTATTTTATAAATATGAACAAACTTGTAAAGTGGTCATTAACTGCTGCGCTTGCAGGATTTCTTTTTGGTTTTGATACTGTTGTAATATCTGGTGCTGATCAAAAACTCCAACAATTATGGGGTTCTTCTGATATTTTTCATGGATCTATTGTTATGGCCATGGCTTTATGGGGTACTGTTTTTGGAGCAATCTTTGGTGGAATTCCGACAAGAAAATTTGGAAGAAAAACTACACTAATTTGGATAGGAATATTTTATACAATTTCTGCAATTGGTTCAGCCTTTGCTAATGATCCTTTTACATTTGCTGCTTTTAGATTTATTGGTGGAGTGGGGGTAGGTATTTCAGGTATTGCCGCTCCAGCTTACATATCAGAAATTGCACCTGCTAAAGATAGAGGTAAGCTTGTTGGTTTATATCAATTTAATTTAGTTACAGGTATTTTGATTGCATTTCTATCTAATTACTTGTTAAGTGGAATTGGTGAAAATGATTGGAGATATATGATGGGTGTTGAAGCTCTACCTGCCTTGCTATACACCATACTAGTTCTATCTATTCCAAAAAGTCCGAGATGGCTTTATTTGAATAATCAACAAGATGAAGCAGAACAAATAATAAGGGACGCATACTCTAAAGAGGATGCAGATGAATTAATTAGTGAAATAATTAAAGATAAAGAATCAAGTGTGAAGTCAGAATCAATTTTTCAAAAGAAATATAGTTTTATACTAACACTTGCTTTTTTAGTTGCAGCTTTCAATCAATTTTCTGGTATTAATGCATTCCTGTATTATGCTCCAAGAATATTTGAAGAAGGTGGGCTTGGCCAGAGTGCAGCCCTATTAAATAGCATTGGAATTGGTTTAACTAATGTAGTTTTTACATTTATAGGTATTAATTTAATTGACAAGCTAGGTAGAAGAGTACTTATGTATATTGGCTCAATAGGGTATATCATTTCACTTAGTTTAATAAGTCTTTCATTTATTTTAGAATGGGGAGGTATAGCACTTCCTATTTTTCTTTTTCTATTTATAGCATCTCACGCAATTGGACAAGGGGCTATAATTTGGGTATATATATCAGAAATATTTCCAAATCATATTAGAAGTTATGGTCAGTCATTTGGGATTTCTACTCATTGGATTTTAGCTGCTATTATACCATCATTTGTGCCTTTTCTATTTGGATTGATAGGTCCTGGAATTGTATTTGCATTCTTCGCCTTTATGATGGTGCTTCAGTTACTTTTTACTCATTTTATGATGCCAGAGACAAAAGGTGTATCTCTTGAAGAATTAAGTAAAAAATTAATTAAAAACTAATAAGTAATAGTATTAGAGTATAGAGTACTATGGAGTACAGTTTGTAAAGGTTGGTATCTTAGCTTCTGACATTGACTTTTTCATAATTAAATTATTACCTACCAAAACATTGCATATAAGAAAGCTGTAATAAGAACAACGCTAAATGCACCGATATTGAATGTGTTATTTGTTGCAAATAATTTCTTTGTAAGATTGATACCCTTTGAATCATCTTTGTTGCCATCCAGATAACTTATAAATGCAATTACAGCAAGAGTTGCTATACAGGTATAACCCATTTGGTGCATAAATGGTAATTCAACAAAAATAGATGCATCACTCCATCCTTTTGGTGCCACTTTAAAATACATGGCTATAGGAATTGATAAAATAGCTCCCCATATAGCTGCGTTGTTTGTAGCTTTTTTATAAAATAGTCCCATTAAAAATACAGCTAAGATTCCTGGACTAACAACACCGGTATATTCTTGAATAAATATAAATACCTGTCCAAGACTTCCAAGTTGAGGTGCAATTATTATTGCAATAATTAAAGCAACTACAGCCGTAATTCTTCCAACAGAAACCATTTGTGCATCTGAAGCATTTTTATTAAAATGAGATCTATAGATATCCATTGTAAAAATTGTGGATGTTGAATTTAACATTGAAGCAAGTGATGATACAATTGCAGCAGCAAGTGCGGCAAGGATTAACCCTTTTACTCCAACTGGAATAAAGTTTTTAATTAACCATGGGGCAGCATTATCATTTGCAATATTTCCAGCAACTCCAATAAACCCAGGATCTACAGAAGCAGTTGTAAGCGCTCCAGTGTCATCCAAATTCATAACATAAGCTATGATACCAGGTAGTACAACAATAACAGGAATTATTAATTTTAAAAAGGCAGCAAATACAATACCTTTTTGTCCTTCTTCAAGACTTTTTGCAGCTAATGTTCTTTGAATTATATATTGGTTAAATCCCCAATAATATAAATTTGCTACCCAAATTCCACCAATTAAAACAGCTAGTCCTGGAAGATCCCACCAAGCATCACCGCCATTTGGTTTTATGATTTCACCTTTAGACAGAATCATCGAAAATCTTTCTGGTGCTTTTTCATAAACATATTTCATTCCATCAATAAAACTACCCGAGTCAGTGACATTGGCAAGTGCAAAATAAGTCATTAGTAGCCCCCCAAAGATTAGAATTACTACTTGTATTACATCAGTCCATGCTACAGAAGCAAGACCACCCCATAGAGAATAAGCAGCAGCAAATAGTCCAAGTCCAATAATACTATTTAATAAAATAGATCCATCACCAACACCAATAATCGTATCTAAAGCTTTACCTCCTAGAAACAAAACAGTTGTAAGGTTAACAAAAACAAAAAGTGCAATCCAAAATATAGCTAGTATTGTTTTTAGATTTGTACTAAACCTTTTTTCAATAAACTCAGGAATTGTATATAAGCCTTTTTCAATAAAAATTGGAAGAAAATACTTACCAACTACTAACAGAGTTATTGCAGCCATCCATTCATATGATGCTATAGCTAATCCAAGGGCAAAACCTGAACCTGACATTCCTATAAATTGTTCTGCAGAAATGTTTGCAGCAATCAAAGAAGTACCAACGGCCCACCAAGGAAGTGATTTGCTGGCAAGAAAATAATCTTCTGCATTTTTTTGTTTACCGTCTTTGTCTCTTGAAACCCATAGTCCTATAGATAATATGGTAACAGCATATAGTCCAAAAATTAAATAGTCTAAAAATTCAAAAGTCCCATTCATAATATTTAATTGCTTTAAAGTTGAAAAGTTTTGTTGATTCTAAAAAGATATTTTATAAAATTAGAATTTTTGTTTAATTTAAAAAATTATAAACCAATTCATTAAGAGGATTAATAAAAAAAACAAAAATAGTATCGTTGTAAAAATTGCTAAAAGAATTTTAATAAGTTTTTTTATTGTTGTTATTATGGTAGTTCTACTTTTTTCTATGATGGGAATATTGTAAAGTAAAACTTTGTAAATTGATTTAATAATATAATATAGATGAATATAAAAGATTTAAAATCTAATGAAATTATGCCAGGATTCCTAGGAAGGATTATACATGGATCTGATTTTACCTGGGTATACTGGGAAATAGATAAAGGTTCGAGTTTGTCAGAACATAATCATGTAAATGAACAATTAATGCATGTGATAGAAGGTGAATTTGAATTTACAATAGATGGAAAGAAAAATTTATGTAAGAAAGGGTCCACATTTCTTATACCATCAAATGTTCCTCACTCAGGAAGGGCAATTAGTGATTGTATATTAATGGATGTGTTTAGTCCAAGAAGAGATGATTTAGGATGAAAATAGACTTATCAGGAAAAAAGGCTCTAATAGGAGGGAGCAGCAAAGGTATTGGTTTAGGGATAGCATCTCAATTAGCTGAATCTGGAGCTAGTGTATGTCTTATGGCGAGGAATGAATCTAAATTAAAGGAGATTGTTAATCAACTTCCTAATTTTGAGAATCATAGTTATTTAGTAGTAGATTTTTCAAATTTTGAAGAATATAAAATTAAAATTGAAGAATATTTGGAGAGCAATCAAGTAGATATTTTAGTTAACAACACTCAAGGACCTCCTGCAGGAAATTCATTATCTAAGGATATTGATTCATACCAAGAAGCTTTTGACTTATTATTTAAAAGTATAGTTTACACAACATCACTTATAGTTCCTAAGATGCAAAAAAATAAATGGGGTAGAATAATTAATGTTACTTCAGTTTCAGTAAAAGAACCTCTTAATTATCTTGTTTTATCAAATAGTATTAGATCTGCCGTTGTAGCTTGGGCTAAAAGTCTATCAGTTGATGTTGGAAAAGATGGAGTTACAGTTAACTCAATCTTAACTGGATATTTTGATACTGAAAGAATTAAAGAATTAAATAAAGAGAAATCAAAATCTTTAAATATATCTGAAAATGAAGTTTTAGAAAAAATGAAATCTTTGGTACCACTTAATAGATTAGGTAAAACTGAGGAATACGGATATCTTGTATCTTTCCTTAGTTCAGATAAAGCTGCATATATAAATGGAGCTTCAATTCCAATTGATGGAGGTCTTTTAAGATCTTACTAGACATCATTATATCTACCAGGAGCTAACAATCCGCTAATTAATGGAAAAACAGAATGAGGTATAACTTTTAATAAGAATACGACTATTTTCCATGTTTTAGTCGGAACACAGACTTTCTTACCCTTTAACATCGCATCTACTCCTTCTTCTGCAATTCTTCTTGCACTTTTCTTCAAGAAACTGGGAACACTATCCATTTCTTTTTGAACTCCACTTGCTGTATGAAAGTTTGTAACTGTATAACCTGGACAAACTGCAGTGGATGTTATACCATACTTGTTATAAAAACCTAAAGATTCACTAAATCTATTCATAAAGGTTTTAACAGGTCCATAAAGAGACTGAAGAGATGAAGCTGGTGCAAAAGCTGCAACAGATGAAACTATCATTATTTTACCACTACCGTTTGAAATCATATCATTGATATATTTTTTTGTAAGTGCAATTACAGATATTCCTAAAATTCTCAAACATTTTTCTTCATCTTCCATCGAATTTTCATGAAATGCATTTGGTAGTGCATATCCAGCATTATTAATTAATATATCTATATTATACTTATTTGATTTTGTAAAATCATATATTTTATCTGGTGCATTAACTTCAGTAAGGTCTGATGAAAAATAATCACATTTAATATTAAATTTTTTAATCAACTCTTTAGATGTTTGATCTAATTTTTCTGTTGTTCTAGAAACCAATATTAAATTATATCCTCTTTTAGCAAGATCTCTTGAAATCTCAAGTCCTATTCCAGAGGTTGCGCCTGTTACTAAAGCATAAGAATTTTTCATATCTGACAAATCTAAGTAATTAGTTTAAATTTACCCTCGAAATGAAAATTGATATTAGAAGTTTATCTGAAGATCAAATAATCGAATTTTTTGAACAAAAAGGATTTGATTCTTACAGAGGTAAACAAGTTTATGAATGGATTTGGAAAAAGTCGACTTATTCTTTTGATGAAATGACAAATTTATCTAAAGATCTTAGATTTATGCTAGACACAAATTTTGTGATTAATCATATTGAAGTTGATAAAATTCAAAAAAGCTCAGACGGGACAATTAAAAATGCGGTAAAGCTTTTTGATGACTATACAGTTGAATCTGTTTTGATTCCAACTAATGATAGAACTACTGCATGTGTTTCTTCTCAAGTGGGTTGTAGTCTTGATTGTAAATTTTGTGCTACATCCAAATTGAAAAGAATGCGAAATCTTAATCCTGATGAAATTTATGATCAGGTTGTAACAATTAACAACCAAAGTCTAAAATATTTTAAAAGATCTCTGTCAAATATTGTTTTTATGGGTATGGGTGAGCCATTAATGAATTATAATAACCTGATAGAATCAATTGAAAAAATATCATCAGATAAGGGTCTTAATATGTCCCAGAAGAGAATTGTAGTTTCAACTTCAGGAATTCCTAAAATGATAAAAAAACTTGCTGATGAAGATTTAAAAGTTAATCTAGCACTTTCACTTCACTCAGCCTTAGAAGAGACTAGGAATAAGATAATGCCATTTTCAACAAAATTTTCATTAGAAGATATTAAAGAGTCTTTATTGTATTGGTATTCAAAAACTAAAAGAAGAATAACATTTGAATATATAGTATGGAAAGGTATAAATGATAGTGTTGATGACATAAATGCATTAGTAAACTACTGTAAATCTATTCCATCAAAGGTTAATCTTATCGAATATAATTCGATTGGTGATGAAAATTTTACATCTGCAAGTCAAAGTATGATAGACCTTTATAAAGATTTATTAGAAAAAAATAAAATTACTGTAACTGTTAGAAGGTCAAGAGGAAAAGATATTGATGCAGCATGTGGTCAGTTAGCAAATAAAGAAGTTAGTTTAAATTAAAGTAATTATTTTCTTTTACTTCTAGATGCTAATATTAATGCATTATATGCATTGACTAATTTTCCAGTCTTTGATATAGATTTAAAGGGTATATTCCCTTTTTCAGAAACTTTTACATTCAAGTTTACTTCAATTCCACTCTCCAATATAATCTCTTTAAGCTTTGCAGCTGATAATCTGGGGAAATATGATAAAACCATAGATGCAACTCCAGTTAATGCTGGCGCAGCCATCGAAGTTCCGCTTTGATAATCATATTTATTGTCTGGCATTAATGAATATATATCATAACCAGGAGCAAAAATATCCACATTATTTAGTCCAAAGTTTGAAAAACTTGCAACAATATTTTCATTGAAGTCAATTGTGCTGGCTCCAACATTTATAAAATTATTAGAAAACTCATTTTTTCCTAAATATTGATCATTAGGATAGTTTTCATTGCTATTATTATCAAGATCTTCAGTTTCATTACCAGCAGCGTGAACTATAAGAACATTATTTTTTGCAGCATATTTAATTGCGTCTATAACCCATTCAGGATTTGTGGAATATGATTTACCAAAACTCATATTGATAATTCTAGCTCCGTTGTCAACAGCATATCTAATACCTAGGGCTATGTCTTTATCATATTCATCCCCATTTGGAACAGCTCTAATAGCCATTATTTCCAAATTATTATTTACACCATTACTACCAATTGAATTATTTCTAATACCTCCTATTATTCCTGAAACATGAGTGCCATGGCTCTCAGAACTTTTTGAGTGTTTAACTCTTGAATTACCATAAGAAACATCTTTTATGTCATATACATTATCACCGACAATTGATCTGCCGTTAAAACTAGTGTTATAATGATAATTCATTTGATCAGAAAAATATTCAACACCTTCTAGTAAATCATCAAGATCAAGATTCAAAGAATTGAAATATGTTATCATTTCTTTAGACTTTAATAAAATGCTGTCATTTGATTTGATACTTGCCACATCTGATTGTTCAAAATCATCTTTACCAAGGTAATTAGAAAGATCATTAACAGATTTTTTATAATCATCAACAATTTTATTGTAATAATCTAAACTTCTTTGGGTAACACCTCTTTTACTATTTATATTATTTAGAGCTGAATCATATCTTCGATTATTAATAAGGCTATCTCGAATGATTCTTGTCATTTCTAGAGTTTCATTATAAGATTCTCCTAGAAAATTCCAACCATTAATATCATCTATGTAGCCATTATTATCATCATCAATTAAATTGTTTGGAATTTCTTTATCATTTACCCAAATTACATCATTAAGGTCTTCATGATTTGTATCAATACCAGCATCAATTACTGCTACTATGACTTTCTTGCCCTTCATATCTTTGATAAGCTCCTGATAAGCTCTTTCAACACTCATGCCTGGAACAGAGTCTCTTTCAAGATCAAGATTATGCCAGTTTTTCTTTGTCGCCTCCTCAAAATTAAGTTTTAAAGTATTAGGTGATGAAATCAAATAGTCATTAGTTAATTCAATAGAGCTACATGAAAAAATAAGAAGGGAGATAAACAGGAAAAAGAATTTTTTCATTGTTATTAATCGGTGTGATTTAATTTATCTTTTAATTTAGTAAGCTTTAGTTTTCTCCACCAAGTTTTGTTTTCCTCATTTTGAGATTCTGATCTGTGGATTTTTTTATTTAGTTTATTTATCTTTTTTTGAATGTATGATTTTCCCGTTTTTTTCATAACTATAAGTTACAAAAATGAATTGAAAAATTAACGAGATTTTCTATTATCAATAAAGCTTTTTATAAAAACAATCATTGCAATTGATGAAGTTACTGTCATAACTAAAACTCTTGCAAGCCCAATTCCGCCTCTTTCAATTGCACCAGGAAGAACTTGAACAGATAACGCTACTAAAATCATAAGTGTAAAAAGAACTATTAGATGAGCTGAAATCTTTACAAGCTTTTCTTTATCAAGCAATGCTCCCAAGCTGAATAAAATTATTCCAAAAAATAAAGGTATTAAAGCGGTGAATGAGTTAGTGTCAATATAGCCCCAAATTGACATAGTAAATAGAGATATTGAATTTACAGTATTAAATTTTTGAATGCTTTTAATTTCCATTTTTATAATTATTGATTTTTCCAAATATATTATATCTATATCTAGCAATGAAATCATAAACTAGATTTCTAATAAAAGTTGGAAAGATTTTAATGAATAATGAAGTTTTTTTAAAATTGATTTTATCTAGCATTAATATTACAGCTTCAGATTTCTCTAAATTTTTATTTCCATCATTAACAATAACTGTATTTTTTATATCGAAACCTTTGTCTTCCATTAAATCGTTTGGAAAGAATTTTAAAGAATTTTTTTTATCATTTTTTTTTGCAAAGTTCACAGCGTTATAGCATAACCTGCAATTAGGGTCATAATATACTTTAACATTGTTTGACATTTATTTAGAATTCTTCGTTGAATAAACAATTAATAATGAACTGATAAGCATAGTTGCAGCTGGAGTTAATTTGATTAATTCATCTCCAACACTCATGTGCATGTTTATAGCGACGAGCATCATAATTGCAATTCCGAGGGATGCAAACAATCTTAATTTATTGTAATACAAGCTTAAGATTAAAATTATCGCAAGAGAAACTTTAATAATGCCAATTATTAAAAAATAATCTTCTAGTCCATAAACTGCAAATTCTTCGATAAGATTAGTGGCATCTCCACCTCTATATGAAGTAGATCTATTGGATCTAAATAACCACACATTAATGATCGTTAGACCAACAAACACCGATAAAACCTTACTTAAGTTTTTCAACATTTTGTTCATTTAAATTTAAAGATAAAAAAGAAATTATTATAGTGTTAAAAAAAAACGTTAAATCAGTTTATATATAAGAAAAAAATTATAAATTTGCAGATCGTAAAAAAACAAGAAAAAAATACTGCTATGGCTAAAGAAAATTTTGATAGATCGAAACCCCACCTAAACATAGGTACTATCGGTCACGTTGACCACGGAAAAACAACTCTTACTGCTGCAATTACAAAAGTATTATCAGATGCTGGTTTTTCAGAAGCTAGAAGTTTTGATTCTATTGATAATGCACCGGAAGAAAAAGAACGTGGTATTACAATTAACACATCTCATGTTGAATACCAAACAGCTAACCGTCACTACGCTCACGTAGATTGTCCTGGTCACGCTGATTACGTTAAAAACATGGTTACTGGTGCTGCTCAAATGGATGGTGCTATATTAGTTGTTGCTGCAACTGATGGTCCAATGCCTCAAACAAGAGAACACATATTATTAGGAAGACAAGTAGGTATACCTAGAATAGTTGCTTTTTTAAATAAAGCTGATATGGTAGACGATGCTGAGCTTTTAGAATTAGTTGAAATGGAAGTTAGAGATCTTCTATCTTTTTATGATTATGATGGAGATAATACTCCAGTTATTCTTGGTTCTGCTTTAGGTGCCTTAAATGGTGAGCAAAAATGGGTTGACAGTGTATTAAAGCTTATGGAAGGTGTAGATAGCTACATTGAGCTTCCAAAAAGAGAAGTTGATAAAGACTTCCTTATGCCTGTTGAGGATGTATTCTCAATAACTGGTAGAGGTACTGTTGCAACTGGTAGAATTGAAACTGGTATTGCAAACTCAGGTGATGAAGTAGATATTATTGGGATGGGAGCTGAAAAGCTTAAATCTACAATAACAGGTATTGAAATGTTTAGAAAAATTCTTGATAAAGGTGAAGCTGGTGATAACGCTGGTATCCTTTTAAGAGGTATTGAAAAAACTGATATAACAAGAGGTATGGTTATTTGTAAGCCTGGCTCTGTAACTCCTCATGCTAAATTTAAGGCTGAGGTTTATATCTTGAAAAAAGAAGAAGGTGGTCGTCATACTCCATTCCACAACAATTATCGCCCTCAGTTCTATGTTAGAACTACAGATGTTACAGGTAATATTGTGCTTCCAAGTGGTGTAGAGATGGTGATGCCGGGTGACAACTTAACTATTGATGTTGAGTTAATATCACCTATTGCTCTAAATGTTGGTTTAAGATTTGCAATCCGTGAAGGTGGTAGAACCGTCGGTGCAGGTCAGGTAACTGAACTTTTAGACTAGTAAAACAAAGTTTAATTAACTCTAAGGGTGTCTTGCATTTAGCTTGATACCTTGTGTAAAATATAAACGGGTTTAGCTCAGTTGGTAGAGCACTGGTCTCCAAAACCAGGTGTCGGGAGTTCGAGTCTCTCAACCCGTGCACAAAACAATATGATGTCGATTATAAACTTTATAAAGGAATCTGTAACAGAACTGAGGGATAACGTCAAATGGACACCCCGTTCAGAATTGTTAAACCTATCTGCTTTGGTGATAGTTTTTTCAGTGATTTTCTCATTAGTTATATGGGGCGCTGATTCAATTCTCTCTAGAGTAGTTAAATTTTATTTCAATTTAATAGGATAGATGGTGGAAGTTGCAGAAAAAAAATGGTACGTAATAAGAGTAGTGACTGGTCAAGAAGTCAAGATAAAAGACTACATCGAGTACGAAGTCTCTAGAGTCTCTCTTGATAAACAGATCGAAGAGATGCTTGTTCCTACTGAAAAAGTTATTCAAATTAGAAAAGGAAAAAAGATTTCTAAGGAGAAAACGTATTTTCCTGGTTATATAATGATGAAGGCTGACATATCTGGAGAAATTTTACATGTTATTAAATCTGTTTCAAACGTTCTAGGATTCCTAGGGGAAACTAAAGGTGGTGAACCAATTCCATTAAGACAGGCAGAAGTTAATAGAATGCTTGGTAAAGTAGACGAGTTAGCTATTTCAGGAGAACAAATAAATATTCCATTTTCTATTGGTGAAAATGTAAAAGTTATTGATGGTCCTTTTAATGGATTTACTGGATCAATTGACAATGTAAACGAAGAAAAAAGAAAACTTGAAGTGATGGTTAAAATTTTCGGAAGAAAAACTCCATTAGAATTAAGTTACATGCAAGTTGAAAAATTATAATTATGGCAAAAGCATTAGACAAAGTATTAAAATTACAAATTAGAGGAGGAGCTGCAAACCCTTCTCCCCCAGTAGGACCAGCTCTTGGTGCTGCCGGTGTTAATATAATGGAGTTTTGTAAGCAATTTAACTCTAGAAGTCAGGATAAACCTGGAAAAATTCTTCCTGTTGTTGTAAGTGTTTTTAAAGATAAAAGTTTTGATTTTATAATTAAAACTCCCCCTGCAGCTATACAACTTCTTGAAGCAACAAAAAAGAAAAAAGGTTCTGGAGAGCCAAATAGAGAAAAAGTAGCAACTGTTTCTTGGGATCAGGTTAAAAAAATTGCAGAAGATAAAATGGTAGACCTTAACGCTTTCACTGTAGAATCTGCAATGAAAATGGTAGCAGGTACTGCGAGATCAATGGGAATTAAAGTAAATGGAGGGACTCCACCAGCTAAATAATTATGGGAAAACTAACTAAGAACAGAAAAATTTCAATTGAAAAGGTAGACTCAGAGAAGTCTTACACCCTTGAAGAGGCTTCATCTCTCGTAAAAGAAATTACTACAACAAAGTTTGATTCATCTGTCGACTTGGCTATAAGATTAGGTGTAGATCCTAAAAAGGCTAATGAAATGGTTAGAGGTGTAGTATCACTTCCTCATGGTACAGGTAAGACACTAAAATTACTTGCTTTGGTTACTCCAGATAAAGAAGAAGAAGCAAAAAAAGCAGGAGCTGACTTAGTAGGTCTTGATGAATATGTTGAAAAAATTAAAAAAGGATGGGTTGATGTTGATGTAATAGTAACTATGCCAAGTGTGATGGGTAAGCTAGGTCCTTTAGGTAAGGTTTTAGGTCCTAGAGGTTTAATGCCAAATCCAAAGACTGGAACTGTTACTATGGATATAGCAAAAGCTGTTACTGAAATTAAAGGTGGAAAAATTGATTTTAAAGTTGATAAAACAGGAATAATCCATGCTTCAGTTGGTAAAGTATCTTTTACTGCTGACAAGATTATGGATAATGCCAATGAACTTATTAATACAATTGTTAAACTCAAGCCATCAGGATCAAAAGGAACATATATTAAAAGTATTTCAATGTCAAGTACTATGAGTCCTGGCATTGCAATTGAATCAAAATTTGAATAATACTCAAGATGAATAAAGAAGAAAAAGTTAAAGCTGTAGAAGAGTTGAAAGGTCAACTTGCTGATTATAAGTCAATATACTTGACTGATATTGCAGGTCTTAATGCTGTTCAAACAAGTAAACTTAGAAGAGAATGTTTTAACTCTAACGTTAAACTTTCAGTAGTAAAGAACACATTTCTTGAAAGAGCAATGACCGAATCAGAAAATGACTTCGGTGAGCTTAAAGATTTATTAAAAGGTAATACTACTATAATGTTATCAGCAATTGGTAATAGTCCAGCTAAGGTTATCAAAAAATTTAGAAAAGATGGTGATAAACCAATTTTAAAAGGAGCATTTGTTGAGGAAGCTATCTATATTGGTGATGAGCATATTGAAGCATTATTCAACTTGAAATCTAAAGAAGAAGTTATTGGTGAAATCATTTCTCTTCTTCAATCACCAGTAAAAAATGTTATTTCTGCACTTAAGTCAAGTAGTGGAACAATAGCTGGTCTAGTTAAGACATTAAGTGAAAAACCTGCAGAAGAAGTAAAAGCTGAGGAGCCAGTTGCAGAAGAAGTAAAAACTGATAAAGCAGAGGAGCAAACCTCTGATGATGAATCTAAAGATGAATCTAAATAAAAAGTTAGGTAAAATAATAATAATTAATAATTAAAAACTCTAATAATGGCAGATCTAAAAAAAGTCGCAGAACAGTTAGTTGGTTTAACAGTTAAAGAAGTTAACGAACTTGCTGATATTCTTAAAGATGAATATGGTATCGAACCTGCAGCAGCAGCAGCAGTAGCGGTAGCAGCGGGTCCTGGTGCTGGTGGAGAAGACGCAGCTGAAG
>Ga0257126_1001725_pt1 | contig 15221 bp, 12 predicted proteins | sample SI060_120mmetaG_FD_190151 | JGI IMG/M metagenome (GOLD analysis project Ga0257126, IMG submission 190151) | Marine microbial communities from Saanich Inlet, British Columbia, Canada - SI060_120m | ecosystem: Environmental > Aquatic > Marine > Inlet | place: Canada: British Columbia | collected... | reverse complement strand
CTCTCTAGTTTATCATCCAGTTATTAAAAATGACTTAAATAACTCATTTTCTTATCGAGTAGATCCTGGGAATTCATTACAATCAGTATTGTATCATAGACTTATTGTAGATATTGATGGAATTTCTGGAATTATGCCACTTGAATCTGAACAAGATTGGGACAATAACAAAGACACATATATTAATAATATTAAGGATTGGATAGATGGTGGAGCAAAGGACATGTTTGGTAATAATCCTGTTTTGCCTAATGATATTCCTTTAGCTAGAGGAATGGTTGTTTTTAATTCAGGTCAAACAACAAATCCAATTTCAAGAGGTCCTAATGGTTCAGTATTAGTACCTAACAACCTTAGTTCAGTAGATTTATGGTTTAGTGTTAGTGATGATGTTTTAACTTCAAATCAACTTACTCATAATAAAATTAAATTTTCTACTAGTTTATTTAATTTTAATAGTCTCACTTCTTATGATTTAAATGTTTTAAGTAATCCTATTTCTCAAATTGGTTTTTACTCTAGTAATGAGGACTATTTTCACAAGTATAATTTTGACTTATCTTCATATAACCCAGGAGATGTTGTATATCTTAAAATATATGTTCAAGATAATGTTAATCCAATAACTGAAATTCCTAATAATGGTTCTTCATTTGTTTTAATACAGCATTTCTCATTAACTATTATTTAATATGAGATCTATTTTTTATTTATTAATTTTTGTATCTGTATTTTTTTCTTCTTGTACAAAAGATGATAATCAAGATAATTTTAATTTAGGATTAATAGAAGTATTCCCATTAAACATAATAGAATTTCAAGAAAATATTTATGTTAGGTTATCCTATGAGCATCCTGAAGGATATCTAGGTTTTTCTGATCCTGATTATCTTTCTTTAGAAGTTAAGGATAGTAGGTTATCACAGGCAGATTATTATCATGTAATACCTATTACTCCTCCAAATAACAATTTATCAGTAACTGGAGAATTATTAGTTGAAATTGATTCGCCATTTCTTTTTGGAAATGGTAATACGGAATTAGTGAATTTTTCTATAAGAATTCAAGACCAAAACCTTAGTTGGAGCAATACAATTACTACACCAAATATTAGTGTTAATAGAGAATGAGGGTATTAATAATATTAATATTATCAATTTTCACAATATCTAGTACAGCTCAATATAGTATGTCTAATCAATCCGTTTATGATTGTGAAGGAACATTAAGTGACAGTGAAGCTAATTCCCAACAAGCAGGTTGGTACGATCATAACGAAAATTTTACATTTACTATTTGCCCCAATGGTGCTTCTTCAATTATTATTGATTTTAGTTTTTTTAACACTGAACCTATAAACGATTATCTGCTTATTTATGATGGTCCTAATACTGCATCCCCAATTTTAGCAGGTCCATTTTCTGGAGTGAATACTCCTCCGCAAATTACATCTAGTGGATGTGTAACAATTGTATTTGTTTCGGATTTAAATGTTGCTGCCGATGGATTTAATTTAAGTTGGGAGACTATTATATCTGTTCCTGACCCTCCGCAATTAAGTTTAGCTAATAATCCTAATTGTAGTACTAATGTTATTGAACTTATATTGGATAAAAATATTCATTGCGATTCAGTGTTCACAGCAAATATTTCTGTAACTGGTCAATTAAATCAAATCGTTAATGCTGTACCAATAGCTTGCTTAAATGACTCAACAAATATTATTCAATTAAACCTAACCCCTGGATTGAATGAAAGTGGTACATATAATATTTTTTTTCAATCTTATTTTAAAGATGTTTGTGATAGTATATGGTCTTTGTCTTCATCTTTAAGTTTTGATATTTTAGATTGTCCCTTAATTGTTGATATCGTTGCTGATGATGATACAATTTGCTTGGGAGATTGTACAGATTTAAATGTGGTAGTAAGTGGGGGTGATGCTTCCTCCTATAATTATTCTTGGATTCCAATCTTACCAAATAATTCTGGTCCTCATCAGATTTGTCCAACTACTACTACTCAGTATATTGTTTCAGTTAGTGATCTTGGACCTGCTAATACCCAATCTGATACCGTAATGGTAGTTGTAGTTCCTCCAACAACAACCCAAGCAGATTTCTCCATATGTAATACAGATGGTTCAATATCATTAAGTGCTTCACCAGTAGGAGGGTGGTGGTCTGGAAATAGTATTATAAATGGTTTAAATCCAATATTTGATCCTACGGTTTTATCTCCTGGAGTATATTCCTTAAATTATGATGTTAATGGTTGTAATGATAATTTAGAAATTACAGTACTTGAAATTAGTGCAGGTCCTGATATCTCTGCTTGTACTAATGCTCCAATTTTTAATTTAAATTCATCATTAACTACAGCAGGAGGTAATTGGTCAGGAAATAATATACAAGCTAATGGAGATATTGATGTAGGTCCTTTCAGTACCGTTATAGAGGCTATTTATACGCTTTCTAATGGATGTTCAGATACTTTATTAGTAAATGTAGTTAATAGCATTTCAATGCCAAATAATCTCTCTTTATGTCAAAATTCAAATGACACCATTTTATTGGCCTCACCAGCTGGGGGAATTTGGTCTGCTATTATAGATAATCCATTTATTCCAAGTTCATGTTTAAATTCAATTGATGATTTTCCATCTGTTGAAAGTTTTGAATTAGGACTCTCAAATTGGACAAATGATGTTACAAATGATTTTGATTGGGTAGCAAATACAAACGGAACTCCTTCTAATAATACGGGGCCATCTCAAGCTTATGATGGAAACTCATATATATATACCGAATCATCAAATGCTAATTTTCCTTTTAAGAACTCATCTATAATTTCTCCTTGCATAAATCTATCCCAATATGATAATCCTGTTTTAAATTTTTATTACCACAAATATGGTAATGGTAATGAAAACGCTTTATTGACACTTGATATTTCAATGGACAATGGAATTACTTGGCAATTGGATGTTTGGAGTATTGTTGGCGATCTTGGTGATAATTGGTTTAATCAGTCAATTGATTTATCTACTTATAATTCTAATGAATTAAAAATTAGATTTAGGGTTTTAACAGGAAATCATTGGTCTTCTGACATAGCAATTGATAAAGTTTCAATTTTAGGAGGAGCAATCTCCTCAAATGGTATTCTTCTAAGTAATGTAGCAAATTCCGGATCCCATACATACACTTATGCAATTGAAGGATGTAGTAGTAATTTTACAGTTAACTATCAAGAAATTAACGCAGGAAGTGATTTGGAAATTTGTCCTTCTCAAGCCCCTTTTAATCTTGTTGGAAATCCCTCTGGTGGAATCTGGAGTGGTATTAATATTATTAATAGCAATAATGGATTATATGATCCCATAAATTTAGGAATAGATATTATTACATATGCTAATAATTCATGTATTGATACAGTTTTAATAAATGTAATTGATACAGATGTTTTTGATGATTCATTATTTCTTTGTCATAATGCTCCAAACCAATATTTAGATTTAGACGTTGTTTCAAGAGAGCCCTTTAATGGAATTTGGACTGGTTTGGGAATAACAAATCCTAATTTTCCAGGTGTTTTTGATCCCAATATTTCTGGATCTGGCTCGCATGTAATAAACTATACAGCTAATTCTTGCACAGACAATTTAATAATACAAGTATATCCAAAACCAATATTATTTGATTCAATTATATGCTCAAATTCTACGCCATTTATTTTAAACATTAACTATAGTGGAGGTATATGGGATGGTATTGGTGTAATTGATAATACAATTGGTTTAATAGACCCCTCATTAATGACCTTAGGTATTAATTATCTAAAATACACTTCATTAAATGGTTGTGTAGATACATTTGAAGTAAATATCATTAATCCACCTATTATATCTTTTAATAGTTTGATAATAGATTATTGTTTTGTTGACTCTTTGTATACTGTTAGTACTAGTCCAATTGGTGGTGTTTTATCTGGAAATGGTATTGTAAATTTTTCTTTTAATCCTTCAATAGCAGGACCTGGATATCATAATATTTCTTTTACATACGGTTCTGGAAACTGTATTGCAACTGTAGATACCATATTTTTTGTTGCTGATGAGCTAGTTACCACAACATCTGTATCTGATGATACAATTTGTGCAGGTGAATTATTAACAATAAGTGCTTCATCAGAGGGAGGAACTGGTAATTATCAGTTTAATTGGAACAATAATTTAAGTAATAGTTTTTCTCATCTAATTTCTCCAACTCAAACTACAGAATATATTCTTAATGTTTCTGATGGTTGTTCAGATAGTACTATTGATACTTTACAAATTTTTGTTTTTGATACATTTAATCTGACCTTTACAACTTCTCAAAAAAAATGTTTTGGAGAAGCAGGATATGCTAAAGTTTTTTCCAACTCTAATAATATACTGTATGAGTGGAATACAAACCCTATTTCTTATGGTGATAGTATAATCGGTACAGTTGACAGAAATTATATTGTTATGGCAAAAAATACGTTAACAAATTGTATTATTTATGATACTATTAGAATTCAAGGTTATAGTAATTTATCTTCAATTTTTTCTTTAAATGTTAATGATTGTGTATCTATTCTAGATGCCAATATTCAATTAATAGATCTTAGTATTGTTAATTATAATGAAATTTCTTCGGATAGTTATTGGGATTTAGGTGATGGAACTAAAATTCCTTATGTATATTCCATTAACCCTACACATACATATATAGATACAGGACAGTTTCAACTCAGTTTGTATTTAATAAATGATGGGGGCTGTATTGATTCTTCTAGCCTTAGTGTTTGTCTGGTGTCAGATAATAAATTTTATATACCAAATAGTTTTACTCCAGATAATGATAATTGTAATGATTTGTTTTTTATTAAAGCTCTAGGCTTGTTTTCAGATTTTAATATTAAAATTTTTGATAGATGGACATCAACTTTAATATTTGAATCTAATGAAATTTTACTTACAAACGATATATTAGAAAATTCAAGTTGTGATAACAATACAATAGGTGATTACTATAGATTGGGGGCATGGGATGGAAAAATATTAAATGGAATAAAAGCACCCTTAGGAGCGTATGTATACGAAATAAGTTATAAAGAAAAAAAGGATTCAGAAATCACAAAATTACTTGGATCAATTACCTTGATTAGGTAATTCTTTTTCAGGGTCAAGCTTATCGCTTTCGTATGAGAAATCGTATCTTAATATTTTCCACTTTAAATTATCATTTTGTCCAAGTAGAACATATTCATCACAAAGGTTAATGTTTTTATATAAACTTTTAAATTCTAAAAAAACATAAAACCCATCACCAAGACCTTCAATAGTATTTTCGAATTTACTTGATGATAATTCTCTACTTTTTAATCCGCCAAATTCAATCATCAATTGATTAATTGCTTTTAACCAATATGTTGAGTCAGAGTTTGCTTTAACCTTTTCAGAATATTGATCATATGCTTCGCTAAAGTTTTTATTATTAATTTTCTCAAGCCAGACATTTGCAACTTTTGTAGCATCTTTTATATACTTTTCTTTAAATATTTGTCCATTAACAATATTAATAAAGAGAAGTAAAAGAGATAAAAGAATAATTTTTTTCATTTTGATATATAGAAAAATCCAATTACAAAAATATAAAATCGCCTATTTTAATCTGTAATTTTTCAAATAATAATTAAGAATGTTATTTTATTTTATCATTTTTTATTGCTTAATCTAGACTTATTAACTTTTTTAATCTAGTAATTTTTTTAACTTTCTCTAGTAGAGCTATTAAATAATAATAATTTTAATATATTAACTAAGTATCTAATAATCAATAGTTTATGATAATCCTCTGTTAATGTTAATGTATGTCAAAAAAAATATTGTAATAAAAAGACAAATCAATTTATTTATAGAATAATTAAACTTATTAACAATATATATATTTCTCTTCTAGTAGATTTTGTTTATTTAAGTCAATTAACTATATTAGTCCATAATTAATTATTAATAAAAAAACAAATATTATGGCTTTTACACATGAAAACTCAAAAGGTACTACTTATCACTTAAATTGTAAGGACGTTACTTTAAAATCTACAGGAAGAGTACAAAGAATTTATTATTTCTCAAAAGATTCTAGAGACACTGCTACTGATAAACCTGATGGATATAATGTTAAAGAAAACTCAAGAACTGGTTTACCATTCTTAACTAAAAAATAATATCAAATTGATATTTAGACAAAAGCCCTAGAAATAGGGCTTTTTTTAGTTTTATTCCTTTAGTAAAGCAATGTAATATAGTAAATAAGCAGCTGCAGCTAATGCTGCTATAACATAGGTACTTGCAGCCCATTTTAACGCATCTTCTGCAAAATTAATTTCTTTGTTTGTAGTTATGTTTGCACTTTTAAGCCATATTAAAGCTCTTCTACTTGCATCAAATTCAACTGGAAGGGTAATTAGTGTAAAAAGTGTAACAACTGCTTGTAGTATCACAAAAACTAAGATTATAGTTGCAAAAGGAAACATTTTTAATACACCAGCTCCAATTAATCCAAGAATCATAATTATATTCATTAGTTTACTGCTAAAACTTACCATTGGAACCATCTGTGATCTCATTTGTAACCATTGATACGAAGTTGCATGTTGAATAGCATGTCCACACTCATGAGCAGCAACTGCTGCTGCAGAAACATGTCTGCCATTATAAACATCTGCACTTAGATTTATTGTTCTGTCCTGTGGGTTGTAATGATCTGTTAATTTTCCAGCTACAGAAATTATTCTTACATCATTTATGTTGTGATCCTTAAGCATTTTTTGGGCAATTTCTTTACCACTTAAGCCAGAGCTTGTTGATATTTTGCTATATTTTTTAAATTTATTTTTTAAACGGTTACTGACAAATCCACCAACAACCATGAAGAGTATCATTATTATCCAAATCATTTTTTAATTTTTTACAAAATTAGTAAAAATCATATTTTTAGAACAACTTAATTATATTAGTTTTGTTAAAAAAAATCTATGGATTTACCCCTAATTCTTATTACTAATGATGACGGCATAGATGCACCTGGTTTACGTCATTTAATTAAATTAATGAATACTATTGGTAAGGTAGTTGTAGTTGCTCCTGATGGACCACAATCTGCTCAAAGTCATGCGATTACAATAAATAAACCATTTCGATGTAAGAAAGTAAAAATTGATAATGGAAAACAATTAGAATTTTCATGTAGTGGTACCCCTGTAGATTGTGTAAAGTTGGCATTGTCTAAAATTTTAGATAGAAAACCTGATTTGTGTGTTTCTGGAATAAACCACGGTTCTAATGCTTCAATAAATGTGATTTATTCAGGAACTATGGCAGCTGCTATAGAAGCATCTGTTCATAATATACCATCCATTGGCTTTTCATTATTAGACCATGATGTGAATGCTAATTTTTCTCATACTGATAATTACATTCTTAAAATTACCAAAAAATTACTTAGGTCAAAATATAATAGTTGTCTTAATGTTAATTTTCCAAAGTATAATTCAAAAAGTAATATAAAAGGTTTTAAAGTTGCTCATCAGTCTAAAGGAAAATGGATTGAAGAATTTGATGAAAGATTAGATCCTGCAGGAAATAAATATTTTTGGTTAACAGGAGAATTTATTAATTCTGACAAATCAGAAAAAGGAGATCAAAATATATTAGATAAAAACTTTGTTAGTATTGTTCCAATAAGTCATGATTTAACCCATAATGATCAAATTATAGATTTAAAAAATATTCTTGATGAATAAACAGAATGTTATTGGGCTTTTTGTGGGAATTATATCTCCATTTATTGCATTTGCAATTTATGTTCTATTTGTTATGGAGTTAGATTTGTTTTATATGATTAATAAAGTTTTAGAAAGTAACAAGCTTCCGCACATAATAAGTTTAAGTCTTCTAGCTAATCTATTGATTTTTTTTATGAAAATTAAAACAAATAGAGATTCTGCAGCAAGAGGTGTTTTAGGAGCTACAATTTTTTATGGATTTGTGATTGTTTTCTTAAAATTCATTTCATGAAGATTTATTTAATAGTGGGTGAAAGATCTGGAGATCAACATGCTGCTAAAATTGTAGAAGAATTAAAAAAGGATAAAAACGTAATAATTCGTGGATGGGGAGGAGATGATTTAAAATCTCAAGGCATGCATATTGATAGGCACATTGATGAAGTAAGTTATATGGGTTTTTGGGAAGTTTTTAAAAATCTTAAGAAAATTTATAATTTAATAAAGGAATGTAAAAAAGATATTTTAAATTTTTCTCCAGATCTTGTTCTGCTAGTTGACTATCCAGGATTTAATTTAAGGATTGCTGAATTTGCTCATAAAAATAAAATTTCAACCTACTATTATATTTCTCCTAAGATTTGGGCTTGGAAAAAAAGCAGAATTAATAAAATCAGAAAATATGTTAATCGCATGTTTGTGATTTTTCCATTTGAAAAGGAATATTACAAAGATTTTAATTTTAAAGTAGAATATTTTGGTAATCCTGTATTTGAGAATATTGATGGTAAGAAATTTAGTTTTGATTATGGAAAAAAACCTATTATTTCTTTGTTTCCAGGAAGTAGGAAGCAAGAAGTTTCATTAGTGCTTCCTATAATGTTGGAGATTGTTAAATTTTTTCCCAGTTATAATTTTGTAATTTCTGCTACTAATTCTTTCAATATTGATTTTTACAATAAATTCATTAATGAATATGAAAATGTTGATGTAATTTATGATAAATCTCTTGAAATTTTATCTATTTCTAAAGCAGCATTAGTTACTTCAGGAACTGCAACATTAGAAACTGCCTTAATGAATGTGCCACAAATAGTTTGTTATAAAACCTCTAATCTTTCTTACTTAATTGCAAAATATTTAGTGCAAATTAAATACATAAGTCTTGTAAATATCTTATTGGATAAAGAATCAGTAGTTGAATTAATACAGTCTAAATTAACAGTAGGAAATTTAAGAAAAAATTTAGCTCATATTTTAAAATATGAAAACATAAAAGAAATTCAATTTGACTACAAAACACTAAAAAGTATTTTAATTACTAGACAGAAAGTGTCTAAAGCAATTGCAAAAGAAATTTTAAGTATTAAGAATCCATAACTTTATTTGTAATTTTTATAATATCATCTTCAAACTTTAAGGCTTCATTCAAAATTTTATCTCCATCATTTTCAATTTTATTTATGAATGCCTTATCATTATAGTCTAAACAATTAATTTTTACATTTAAAAATGCTCCTCTAATTGCTGATCTTGTACAAAATGCTGCAACGCATGCGTCTGTTATTGAATTTGGATTACCTATTTCTGCCATTTTCTTTATTACATCCATTAATAATAATCCAGTTTCCATAACTTTAAATGGAGTTAATATTGCATTTTTTGTTGCTTTCTGAATAGCAATGTTCCTTTTATTAATATCTTCTTTATTTTCTTTTGGAAGTTTAAAAGATTCCATTATCTGATTAAATGCATTAGTATCTTCATCAACTAACAATAGTAGTTGTTCTTGAAACTTAAATCCTTTTTCAGCCCATTGTGAAAATTCTTCCCATCTATCATCCCAGCCTCGTTTATTTGCAGAAAGATTAGCAACCATAGTTGCTAATGCTGCCCCCATAGCACCACAATAAGCTGAAATTGAACCACCACCAGGGGCTGGAGATTCGCTAGCTGTTTCATAGCAGAAATCTTTTAATGATAAATCTATTAGTTTGTCATTAGCTTGATCATCTATCATAAATTCAATAATTCTTTCCTCCATCTTAAATGGAGATAATTCATTTAGTCCTAATGATTTTATAGCAATATTTATAATTTCTTTTTCATCAATTCCTATTGATCTATTTTGTTTAAGTAAAAAAAACTTACCCGCATCAACAAGTACTTTTTTAGGAACTAGTCCAATAAGTTCAGATCCAGTTACTCTTAATCCTCTTAAGTTTGCTCTTTCACAAGTTTTGTCAAAAACTTCATGAAGTGGAGAGGTTTTTATATCCGTTAAATTATAAGAGATTTGTGCAACTCCATATTCTTTAATATACCAACCAATTCCTTTTACAGATTTAAATAATCCAGGTTTTCTTAATGGGTTTCCTTTTTTGTCCTTTATAATTTTCCCAGATATTTTATCTCCTTCTCTTTTAATTCTACCGGCTTCTCTTATATCAAATGCAACAGAGTTGGCTTTTCTTGTTGAAGTGGTATTAAGATTAATATTGTATGCGACAAGAAAATCTCTAGCCGAAATTGCAGTTGCACCAGATTTTTTTATTGACTCTGTAAATTTTGAAGGACCAAAATCTGGTTTCCATTTTTTATCAGATATTTTTTTCCGCAATCCTTCATATTCACCAGATCTGCAGTTAGCTAGATTTTTTCTTTCTTCAGAAAAAGCTGCATTTTCATAACAGTAAATAGGTATGTTTAATTCATTTCCAACTTTTTCAGCTAAAACGTGAGCCCATTTGACTACTTCTTCCATAGATATATTTGATATTGGAACTAATGGACATACATCGGTAGCACCCATTCTTGGGTGTTCACCTCTATGCTCACTCATATCTATTAAATTTTGTGCTTTTTTTATTAAAAGAAATGCAGCTTCTACTACTTCTTTTGGCTCACCTACAAATGTTATTACAGTTCTATTTGTTGCTTTTCCTGGATCAATATTAAGTAGCTTTACTCCTTTTATTGTTTCAACAATATTTGCTATTTCATTTATTTTTTTTAAATCTACTCCCTCTGAAATATTTGGGACACATTCTATTAACTGTTTCATTTTTTTTAATTTGTTTAACAAAGATAATATTCTATTTATTATCTATCGAAATAATCTATTTTTGTACTAATGAAAAATGACAATAATATTGATCTTAAAAATGGAATTGTTTTACCTGTTATGGAATCATTTTTGACAATTCAAGGTGAGGGTTATTTTTCTGGAAAAACTTCATATTTTTTAAGAATTGGTGGATGTGACGTTGGATGTCACTGGTGTGATGTTAAAGAAAGTTGGGACCCTAATCTTCATCCATTAATAAAAGTTGATACTATTATTTCATCAATTCTAGAAACTAATGTTAAAACTGTTGTTGTTACTGGAGGGGAGCCTTTGATGTGGAATATGGAATATTTAACAAGCCAATTAGTTAAAAATAACATTCAAGTTCATCTTGAAACTTCTGGTGCATATGCCTTGTCAGGTACATTTAATTGGATTTGCTTATCTCCAAAAAAAACAATGAAACCATTGAATGGTATTTATAGTCTAGCTAGTGAATTAAAAATAATTATTTCAAATAAGAATGATTTTAAATGGGCTATGAAATATAAGGAAAATGTTAATTCAAAATGTAAATTATATCTCCAACCTGAGTGGAGTAAAAAAGATTCTATTTTACCAATAATTATTGATTTTGTGACAAAAAATCCCCAGTGGACCATATCTCTTCAAGCTCATAAATATATGAATATACCATAATGAGATTATTAATAATAATATCTCTATCTCTACTGAGTAGTGCTTTATATTGTCAAAAAAAAGATTTTAAATCTTATGATAAAGCATTTAAATATTATAAGAATAACAATTTTGATAAATCAAAAAATATTTTAATTAAAATAATAGAAAATAATAATAATTGGGAGAAGCCTTATTTATTACTTTCAAATATTTATTATATTGAAGATGATGTTTTTAAATCCTCAGAATTATTACTCGAAGTTTATGATGTCAATAATATTGATGATCATGAAGGTATAGAAAAAGTAGCAAATAATTTTTACAAGAAAGGTTTTTATTCTGAAGCTCTTTACTACTATAATGCTATCTGTAAGCTAGATTCTTCTTTTTGTAATAATAAAGTTAGACGTTCAATTAAAAGTTGTAAATTTTCTATAAACTCAATTAATAATCCTGTTGTTTTTAATCCTCTAAATATTGGAGGTAATATAAATTCTAATATGTCAGAAATTGGACCTGCAATTAGTTCTGATGATAATAAGATTGTTTTTACACGCAGGGTAGAGGATAAAGGTTCTGAGCCCCAAGAAGATTTTTATTATTCAAATAAAGTTGAGGGAGAATGGCAAAAGGCACTTCCATTCCCTCCTCCACTAAATACTTCTGGTAATGAAGGTGCATTGTCATTTTCTAGTGACCAAAGCTTATTGATATATACTGCTTGCAACAGAATTGATGGTTTTGGAAGTTGTGATCTTTATTATGGATATAATGATATTAATAATTTAAATTTTGTGAATTTAGGAGAAGATATTAATTCTAAATATTGGGATTCTCAAGCTTGTTTTTCATCTGATAGAAATTACATTTATTTTGTTAGTAATCGACCTGGAGGTTATGGAGGTACTGATATTTGGATTTCTGAAATTAAAAAAGATGGTTTTTCTAATCCAGTTAATGCTGGGCCAGAAATTAACACCAAATTAGACGAAATGTCTCCATACATTCATCCAGATAATTTAAACTTATACTTTGCTTCAAATGGCCATATTGGTCTTGGAGACTATGATTTATTTATTTCTAAAAGAAACGATATAAATGATAGCTGGGGAATTCCTATAAATTTAGGTTATCCAATTAATAATCATTTAAATCAAAACTCATTAGTTGTTTCTTCTGATGGTGTTACTGCATATTTTGCTTCCACAAATGATGGATATGGTTTAGATGATATTTTTTATTTTGATTTACCTGAAATATTTAAAGCCAACAAGTTAAATCAAATTGAACTTGAAATCATACAGTCTAAAGCAGGAGAGGAGATAGTATTTCAAAATGTACTCTTTTCTACCAATTCTTATAAGTTAATAAGTGATTCTTTGTATGAGCTTGATCTATTAGCTGATTATATTATTAAGTATAATATTAATATTCTCATTGAAGGTCATACAGACTCAATTGGTAATTCTAATTCTAATCTTATATTATCAAAAAATAGGGCACAAACAGTTTATAATTATTTAATATCAAAATCCGTCAAAAATGATCAGATTTCTTTTAGAGGATTCGGAGATAAAATGCCAATATCTACAAATAATACTGAATTAGGACGTTCACTTAACAGAAGAACTTCTTTTAGAGTTGTTGATTAAATGTTTTTTGTTTTTCAGGTTTTTCTTTTATTTTCCAATTGAAACCTTTTAGGTATTTCTTTTCTTCAATTATATCTTTTAATGGTGTTGTAATAGAATATGGTGATTTTTTGTAGTTGATGTTATTTATTTTATTTTCTTTAAAAGAAAGATAAATGTTAGATGACTCAAGATAATTCATTCCAATAATATCTTTATTTTCTTCAATAAAATATATGCTTTGTCCATTTCCCAAAACATTTATATTTTTTAGTTTATTATTAAAGAAATCTCCCTGCATATATTTTCCTTTTATTTGGTTAAATAGTGTGGAGTCTTGTTCAGAAATGATAATGGGGTTTGAAATTAAAAATAATTTGTTTATTCTCTTATTATAGTAATTTATGCTCATGCTGTCAGAGGATATTTGATATTCATCAAGCCATAACACTGGATTCTTATACAAATGTATTAATGAATCTGATGTTGAAAATGTAAGAGAATCACACTTGCCTTTAATATCATTGTTTAAAATTTTAACATTATTAAAAGCATAAAGAATTTCTTTACCTAATATATTTTGATTATGAAATTCATCTGCTTTTATAAATATAGTATCTTCATCAGACACTAAATTTAGTAATGGGCTTTTATTAAAAATCATTTTCTTCTGATGTTCAATATATAAAGCATTATTACTTTCAATAAAAAAATTATTTATAGAGTCTTCTAAAACAACATTATTTTTTGCTTTTAAATTATTATTGTTTTTATTAAAAAATATACTATCTGCAAATAAGATATATTTCTCTGTTTTTAGAGATGCTTTTTTAAAGAATTCAGCTTTATTTTCTTTTTCAAACAAATTTGCTTCTTCACAAAAAACTACTTTATTATTAAATAATATCTCTGATGGTCCTTTTAATATAGTTAGTTGATTTTTTTCATCAGATATTAAATGATTAGTTATTATTTGGTAGTTATTATTATAATAATTTACTGAGTCATTAAATTGATACGTTTTACTATCGATATTATAAATGCCTTTTTTTGCTGATATTTTTTGATTTCCTTTAGATATTTCACTTAATGAATTAAAACTTATTTTATTTTTTTGAATATTGTAAGTTAATCTGTTGGAGTTTAAAATATTTTCTTTGTTTATTAAAATAACATTTTTTGAAATTATTGCAATTTTATTTTCTCCATCATAATTTAGTATGTCTCCAATAATATTTATACTGTCTCCCTTTTTAACTTTTACATTTTTATAGGCAATAATCTTCTCTTTTTCTGAAAAATAATGAGCAGAATCACAAAACATATCGGTTTGATTATGTCTTATATTAACATTACCAATTAAACGCCAATAATCAGGGTGTGATTTATTATTTACGTATGTGAAATCAGCATTTATTATTTCTATTTTCTTTTGATTTTTTTGAGCAAAAGAACTAGTACTTATAAAAAATAAATAAATTATAAGATTTAAGTATCTCAAGTTTACCTGAAAAATGTTTGTTTTCGATCTGGTCCTACAGAAATGATTTTAATGGGTACGTCAAGATGATCCTCCAGATATTTAATATAATTATGTACTTGTTCTGGGGCTTCATTAAGATTATTAATCTCCATGATATCTTTTTCCCAGCCTTCTATTTCATCATAAACAGGAATTAAACTTTCATTATCTTCAAAAGGTAAATAATCAATCTTTTCATTATTAGAATTTAAATAATGAGTACAAACTTTTATTTTATTTATTCCGGAAAGCACATCAGATTTCATCATCATTAATTGGGTAACACCATTAATGTTGATTGCATATTTTAGTGCAGGTAAATCAATCCAGCCACATCTTCTTGCTCTTCCAGTAGTAGCGCCAAATTCATTCCCGACTTTTCCAAGATGTTCTCCGATTTCATCATTTAGTTCCGTCGGGAAAGGTCCGCTTCCAACTCTAGTACAGTATGCTTTGAATATGCCAAAAACATCAGTTATCTGATTAGGAGCTATACCTAAAC
>Ga0257126_1001721_pt1 | contig 15257 bp, 8 predicted proteins | sample SI060_120mmetaG_FD_190151 | JGI IMG/M metagenome (GOLD analysis project Ga0257126, IMG submission 190151) | Marine microbial communities from Saanich Inlet, British Columbia, Canada - SI060_120m | ecosystem: Environmental > Aquatic > Marine > Inlet | place: Canada: British Columbia | collected... | reverse complement strand
GAACGGGCAAACTGTCGTTGTCGGATGGGACGATAGACCTCACAACGAGGCTATCGTTGAGGCGCTTACGCTTGGCCTCCAACTCAGCGGAAGTGAAGTGATTCACATTGGATTATGTGCTACTCCAACACTTCACGCTGCAGTTCTGCACAACAACGCGAGAATGGGTTGCATGATCACCGCAAGTCACAATCCTGTTTCAGATTCTGGAATCAAGGTCTTCGACGCTCATGGTTTCAAGACCACTCCGCTGCAGGAACAGGAGATCAGTCGAACCTTGTTTGCACTTGCAAGTGAGGAGCGGGAGGTCAACTTGGATGAACAAAAGCGACTCAGTGAACCCGCACTTAGGATGGCTCACAATTGGGCTGAAACCTTCCACCAAACGTGGCTTGAACGACGCTGGGCTGATTTTGAAGGTGTCTTTGGGGGGTGTAGCGCTTCGGTTCAAAACGGAAGAATCGCTTCACCCTTCTATCTTGATTGCGCTCATGGCGCCGGAGCCTCATGGCTCGCAAACTTTCTCACAATGCGTGGTATTGAAACTCGGGAAGTAAGTGAGAATGCAATTGCCCTCAATGCAAATTGTGGTGCCGGTGATTTCTCTCCAACTCAAACATGGACGGTTGAAGAAGCGGCTTCATCTCCACATGCGCTCCTTTCAAGTCTGAACTCAGCCGAGGCTGGAACCCTTGTTGGAGCTGCGTTGGATGGCGACGGTGACCGGTGTTTACTGATTGAGGCAACCGGTGGAGGTTACAAAGTGATTGACGGAGACGCCATGGCTGCAATGCTCATCGAAGCGGGGCAGGAACAAGGAGCATGGCGTTTTGCAGCGAGTATTGAGTCTGACGTTGCATTAACCGGGTTCGTTTCACAATTCCATCCTGACACAATATGCCTTGAAACGGCTGTTGGAGACCGTTGGCTTTCGGTTGGATTACGCCACCCCGACGGATTGATTCACAGCGATTCAATGCCACTACGGCTCGGAGTTGAAGACTCAGGACATCTGGTTATGCCAGCATCTCATTCGGGTCATGGTGGCAAATGGAGCCTTGTGGGCGATGGCGCTGCTTCACTCTGTGCTTTTTTACTGGCTCAAGATAGGTCAAATCCTCGTTCATTTAATCGCGGATGGAAGCGAAGAACATCGGTCAAAGAGAGCCACAGAGAGCGTTGGCAACGAGGAAATGAATTGCAAGCAACCGTTTCCGAGAAGATCCTAACGGCACTCAAGCACAATGGAATCGAGGCCGTTACCCGAACCATTGAGGGAGAAGAAAATCTCCTTCTTGTTCATGGTGAAGGTTTGAAAGGAACGCTTTCATTTGGAATACGCAACAGCGGGACTCAAGCGAAGACCAGCCTTTCGTTACGCCTCTCACCAGAATTGAGTTCTGAGAAGTTTCTTCCCTTGCTTGAAGACATTGAAGGTCTTCTGTCTAAGGCTCTCCAATAACGCTCAATCGTTTGCAAGTTGTTCTTGACGCCCTTGAGTTAATGCTGTTACTGCGAAGAGCAGTATTGCCGAAGAAGCCAACATTGCGAGGAGGTATTCAACTTGGGCACCTGCAACAAACGAGACCGCAGCAAAGAGCCATGCAATGCCCAAATCAACCGCGCCGATTACGCGCCATGACTTACGAAGCGTGAAAATCCCAGAAATCCACGCTGTTACAGATGCTGCTAGGCCTGCAAAAACCATCAGTGGAAGTGATTGTCCGAGCAAGGCTGCGGGATAAAGCATGATGTGAACGCCCCATAATGCACTCGATAGCCAAGAGCCATGTTCGTTGACGACAATGTAAGCGGCCCAAATCATGCATCCAATCCCGACAATAGAGGCTGAAAGGGCTGGAGCGAGCGTGATTCCAGAAGGCGTAAAGGCCCACGGGTTGAACGATTGGAGCGCAAACGGAAGAACTGCGATTACACCAAGCATGACTGCAGGCTGTGCCCAGGCGATACTTCGTCGGGCGGCAAAGAGAACCACAACAATACTCGCGGGACCGAAAGAAAGGAGAACGCAGCAAACAAGCCATGCAGTTCGACCCAAGGCGCCCCGATGGTCGTCAAGGTCTCTTCGGAGACGCTCACCTTCTACCCAATCAAACAGCAGAACGAGAGCAAGAACAACAAGTTCAATTCCAATCAATGGCAGAACCCACTGAATAGTGTCTCCATCTAAGGGATTGAAGGAGAAGGGAACGGGAACTTGCCCTCCAACTACGAGCGCAAGAATGCGGTCAACAGCAAAGAGAGCAACAACTGCTTCAAGCGCACTTGGTAATCGGAGACCCAGGTCGTTGCGTCCAATCAACCCCATGCCGCCAAGAACGCCAAGTGCGCCTATGAGAACAAAGAGGTGGAGCGCATCATCTCCATCTAGGACACCGGTCGTCATACGTCCAGCAAGATGAACCACTACCAAACCAGTCATGCAAAACGCAATTGGAGATTCCACGCCAGCAATGTCAGGGAGCCGTAAGCCGATGGAATTCGCACGCAGGCGAGAGAGGCCGACCATGAGAACCGAAAGAACAGCGCTGAACATGAGGGCTTGCAGCCCCCCGCCTGTAGCGAAAGAAACCCAAGCAGCACCCAAGAATGCGACGCCAAGGAACATGAGAATGATGACTGGGCGGTAATGAATATCTCCCACGATGAGATCGTCTGCTGCGCCGGTATCGGTTCGTTTGGAACGCTTTCGTTGTGCCTCTGCAAGACGCAACATCTCTGCATCAAGATGCTTGAGTTGGACTGAGGTTGTCGTATCTGCAGTTTCCTCATGAGCAACCAAATGTCGGAGACGTTCCCGTTTAGCATCAAACTCTTCACGCCGTTGCTCTTGGGCTGCGAGTGCTTTCAATCCCGACCGTACTTCTCCTTGAAGAGCCAAGTAAGCACCGGTGAGGACGAAGAGAATCAATGCTGCAAGTTGGATTTCTACTTGGTCCATTCCTTGACCTGCTAATGCCATCCCAATCAACAACCCAAGCGCCCCTACTGTCGGTGTCAAAAGCGATTCAATTTTCAAAATTCGATTCATGTAGATGACCAAAGATATCCCTCCAAGAACTGTTAGCATGCGAAGATTATCAACTTCATTCAACCATCCGTCTTGGCCGGTCAAAACAGCTTGCCGCTGAGGTTCAAGTCCAATGATGAGGAACAAGGCGGTAATGATGCCAAGGTGAAGGGTGAGCAATCGCCCGGGGAGGGCTTCCAGTTGTTCCAACTCTTCCTTTGTCCTGCCTTCCCTTTGGCGTCGTTCTGCTGCGAGGAGAAGAAGGCTGCTTGCAAGAACAAGAATCAGAGACCAAATCGCTTCTTGCCCGAAGTTCCAAGAAAGGGCTATGACCGCAACACACCAAACGGTAAACAAGGTTCGTGGTTTTCCTCTGTGAACGTCTTGGAGCACGAGGAATGCATGGGATAGAATCAGCAGGGACATTCCCCCAAAGAGGCCGACTCCGGTAAGGCTCTGTGGACGGGCCATTGAAACGAATGTCAACACGGCGAGGACGAAACTGAGGTTCCAGAGATTCAGCGCTTTGGAATCCCGAAGCCGGGCACTGATTTCCGAGAAGCCACCAAGACGCCCCGCAAGGTTGAGGTTTGAGGTACCAAGAGACATGTTCACACCTACTTGTTGAACCACCAACAGAGCCATCCAAACCGCCACATCTTGTTCTGCAAGAACGATCGGGAGCAGATCTGAACTCACAAGGCGTGATTCAAAATCTGTAGCAAAGACAAGCAACCAGAGGTAGGGTGTCAAAACAGCAACTCCTGCAATGCTTGGTGAGCGGCGAAGCAGTGCAAGCCCTGCAAGTCCCAACCATACAATTCCTTGTGTAGCGAGTAGGATTCTCGAATTCTTTCCGCCGTCTTCCGCAGGAATCAGTAAGGTGAGCAGAATCACAACCGCAATGCCTCCAACCCAGAGCACGTGGTCGGAGACACTTGTCTGATGTTGCAGAAGAACCATGACGGTTAATGCAGCCATCAACGAAGCAAATATGGAATATGCTTCAAGCCCAAACGGCCAATCTATGGTTACGGTTCCCGTAACCATCAAGGCCAATCCGGCCAGTAAAAACGGCGTAGGGCCGAGAACATACGGCATCAATCTCGTCCAAGAAACACCACGAACCACAAGGTAAGAGGTACTGAACGCTGTGGCAAGGAGCATCAATTGGGCGAGTGCATATCCTGTTTCTGACCGATGGGCTGCAATGGCCATGAGAGCCCCGACCATCCCAATGGATACCGATACCGCCCAAAGACCTGGCTTGCCAAGTCCGAGGGCGTTCGCTGCAGAACTGAGCCAATTTTCATGGTGAACAAACACTGCCGCCATGGCCGCATTCGCTGCACTAACGACCGCAAGCAGAAGGAAGAGCGTGAGGTCATTCTCGATGGGAATCAGTGTCAACGACAGGATGGTCCAATCGTTTGAAAGAGCGTGAACCCCCACCCAAAGGTAGGAGATGGATATGCCCAGGCTGGCCAAATTTCCAGAGGACCGTAACAGTGCCAGGACATGCATGAGCGCCATGGCGAGAAGAATGAAGATTGCAACTCCTGCCCCTCCATAGACGGCCCCTGCGGAACTCCCCACTGCAAAGAGGACCAAGGCTGACTGAGCTGCGATAGCATCCTCATCGTGACGGAAGGCAACGGCAACGTTGAGAGCGACCAAGCCTAACATCACAATGCCGAGAGTTTCGCTGCTTCCTATCGGACTGGAATCAAACCATCCCCAACTCCATGCGTCGAGGGCTAATCCGTAAAGCAACTTCATTGAGATGATGACCCAAGTTATTCCAAGAAGATGCATGGATGGGCGCGGAATCCAGCGCTCACCCAAACCGAAGCCAAATATGGCCATTGAAAGAAGACCTACTGCACTGAGAAGAGGGGGGAAGACCGTCCCGACCAAGGCCCCAATAGCGGTCCAAATGAGGACCATCATCACCATCATAGCTCGGCTGACCTGTTGCTCAGCGTGTACCGCTAATTGAGTAACAGAGTCTACCGTTTCGTCATCGCCAACCGGTTCTGAATCAGCGGTGAACATTTCGTTCAACGTGCCGACTGCTGCATCAACTTCTTTTTCTTCAGACGCCTCATCAACAGTCGGAAATTGTTCGGGATGTTCTGAATCATCGGAATCCACCATGAACGCCCCGAGGTTCATGCCCCGTGCGCGTCCAAACTCCTTCTTGCGCAAGACTTCATCCTCACCTGCAGGACCCGTTCGGGTTCCGCTTTGGTCGTCCATGAGACTTGGTGAGGCCTCGCCGCCTTGAATATGCCCGTTGTTTGCCGGGCAAATAGTCCAAATCGTCGTACATCGCCGTTATGGCGTCATGGTTTTTGTGATATCCGAGAACCAGAAGTTAAGAAAAAATGGTTGAAGAAGAGGAATGAACAGCCAAAAGGGACAAAGAGGGGCGGCAGAAACGGTCGGCATGGGCGGCGTCCACGGCACCCCTTCAGGGGACCTCGGAAAATACGGCATTACTCCATCAGGAGAGGTTTATTGGAACCTCGCTGCTGGCGATTTAATCAACCTCGCAGTATCTCGCGGCGAAGGAAAATTGAGCGCTCATGGTGCTTTAGTGACCGAAACTGGGGAGCGAACAGGCCGGTCTCCAAACGACAAATTCATTGTTGACGAAGCAACCGTCACCGAGGACATTAACTGGGGCGACGTTAACGTCTCTACCAATCTCGAAACATTCGAGCGCATGCGAGCAAAGGTAGTGGACTACCTGTCATCACAGGACGCTCTTTTTGTTCAAGACTTGTATTGTGGTGCAGACTTCTCCGAAGCTCTACCAATCCGCGTCATCAACCATAACGCATGGCACAACACCTTCGCACGCAACATGTTCATTCGACCTGATGAAGCCCAAATGGCCAATCACGCCCCTGAATTCACTGTCCTCCACGCACCTCATTTCGAAGCAGATGCTGAGCAAGATGGTCTAAATTCGCAGTGTTTTGTTATCGTGAACTACGCTGCTAAGGAAGTCATCATCGGCGGAACACGCTATGCTGGAGAAATCAAGAAGTCCATCTTCTCGGTCATGAACCTCATTCTTCCGAAGAAAGGCATTCTCCCAATGCACTGCTCTGCAAACACAACTGGAGAGAACACGGCGATTTTCTTTGGACTCTCTGGGACTGGAAAAACAACCCTTTCAGCAGACCCTAAGCGAGCCCTCATAGGAGACGATGAGCACGGCTGGGGCTCCAATGGTGTGTTCAACTTTGAAGGAGGATGTTATGCAAAACTCATTGATCTTTCCGAAGAGGACGAGCCTGCCATCTTTGGAACAACGCGACGATTTGGAACGGTTTTGGAGAATGTGGTGTTGGATGGAGAAGGCGTTCCCGACTTCCATGACACCTCAAAGACCCAAAATACCCGCGGGTCTTATCCGATTGAATTTATTGAAAACCGAACCGGCGACTCAAAGGGCGGTCACCCTCAAAACGTGATTTTCCTCACGTGCGATGCCTTCGGAGTGCTGCCCCCGATCTCTCGGCTAACACCTTCTCAGGCCGCATACCATTTCATCTCGGGCTACACGGCTAAAGTTGCTGGAACTGAAATCGGAGTAAAAGAACCGCAAGCTACCTTCTCCGCCTGCTTTGGAGAACCTTTCATGCCCATGCACCCTGGTGTTTATGCTGACCTTTTGTCCGACAAAATGGCAGAACATGGCTCCACGGCTTGGCTCATCAATACCGGCTGGTCCGGTGGCGCTTACGGCGAAGGGAACAGGATGAAAATCAAGTACACTCGAGCCATGCTTAACGCAGCACTTGACGGCGATTTGGACGCTGTTGACTACATCACAGACGGTCGGTTTGGATTTGAAGTTCCAACCAGTTGCCCAGGCGTACCTTCCGAAGTTCTCCAGCCACGAACTACGTGGACTGATGGTGATGCGTACGATGCTACTGCAAACAAATTGGCTGAAATGTTCAATGACAACTTCAAGCGTTACGAGGCTGGAGTTTCACCTGCAGTTAATGCTGCAGCACCCGCCCCTCTTGAGTGAACCACGAACTCAATCATCGCTTGTTGAGGCTTGACTTATCGCTTTGCTCTTGCTTTCGCCTTGGTCAACTGGAGTGAGCCCGTCAAGCAACATTCGCAGTGAAGGCGCATCATCATGGTCACTCTCGCTCAGCGCTGTTTCGGCCTGAAGTAAACGATGGGCGATGGCTTCAAGTTTCGTATCGTCGCTTCCAATAAGTGCGAGTTCCATTGCTTCATCAAACAATTCAACGGCTAAATCAGGACGGTCGATGGCGAGTAAAATACTGCCTAACCTATCCAATGAATCCGCTCCTTCAAGTGGAGAATCGGATAGGATAGAGGCTGCGTGTTCAACACGCTTTTGGGCATCTTCCCTTTGTTCAAGTAGCATAGCAACGATGGCTGAAAGAACAAGTGAAGGTATGGTGTCAACGGGATTTGATGTGGGCTGATTGGTCGCTGCTGCAAGCAGGTCAAACGAACGCTGAAGGTTACCGGCGTAGAGTGCTAAAACCCCCAATCTACGCATTGCCTTGCGCTCTGAGCCCACATCGTCGACGAGGGTTGCGAGATGGAGTGCGCGAACAAGATGGGTACGCGCCCGTTCCATTTCTCCTTCCATGCCTTCCAGAACGCCTAGGGCGGATTCTGTACGAAGTAAACTCCCAGCCATGGCTCTATGTGCGATTTCTGCTTTAGCCTCACCGAGCGGAGCCAGCCCCAAACCGACCTGTTCCATGACATCGGTAAGAAGATTCTTTGTCGCTCTTAGAGTAGTGGGTATGTCATCTTCAGCAGATGTACGTAGGGAAGAAAGATGTTGGTCTAAACGTTGAACAGGTTGACAAATTTCTGGCAGGTTCCCAAGGGCTTCGAGTCGCTTGGATTTGATGTCATAACCGCGAATGGCACGAGTCAAATCAGCAATCAATCGGCCTTCGTCAACCTCATCTTCATTCGATTCATGTTCTTCGGCCATCGCGTGGGCAGATGCAAGAAGTGAATCTACCATCCATGTCAGTTTTTTCTGCACGTCGTATTGGTCCCGTCGGCTGATAGCATACTTCATTTCGGACGCTCTTACCTGCCGAGATAAACTGCGTAATCGTTCGTCTCGTCCCTCCTCAACACCCCCATCGATAAGTCGTTCAATGAATGTTGAGGGGGGCATGTGGTGAAGGCAAGGTCTGCAGTTTCAGCGGTGGTTGTCATTTTGAAATCGTCCGAAACGAGAATCACTTCCGCTCCGTCGCTACCCAACTGATCTGCAAGGACCATCAATGACAAGTCTACGTCCTGGGGAGCCGCTCGTTCACCAATTTTGGTTGCTAGTTTGCGTACATCTTCTTCCTCCACAGAAGTGGAATGCAACAGAGTGTCAAACAACACCAGGAGGTTGGGGTGACCCGATATCTTACGCATGCTAACCGTTGCAACCTCGTCTTTTACGCCGGGCGTAATGAGTAATTTTGCACCGTTTAAGGCAGATTTGAGATCTTCAACGACCTTCTCCTTTCCTTTTTGACCCAAGTGGATAAAACAGTTTGAATCAACGACCCATGCTTGGCTCATGGTTACTGCTTTAGCAGTAAGGGCATGGTTCTTACTGCTTCAGAGAGAAATGCTCTCGGGTGTGACACGAGTCGAAAATCGTTGGATGGTTCCATCGGCTTCGATGAGGAATTTCTCAAAATTCCAGCGGATGTCCCCCGAATAACCGTCTGCATCAGCGACTTCACTTAGAATGGAATAGAGACCTGTTTTACCTTCTCCTTTGACATCAACCTTCGCCATGAGCGGGAAGGATACGTCGTACTTTTCAGCCGTAAATTCACAAATTTCAGCGTTGGTTCCGGGTTCTTGTGCCCCGAATTGATTGCAAGGGAAACCAACTACGGTTATGTCTTCATTTCCTGCGTGGATCTCTTGGAGTCCTTTGTATTGCGGAGTTGCCCCGCATGCGCTCGCAACGTTGACGACAAGCCAGCGGGTTCCGCCAAGTTCTCGCAGAGTAGTATGGGTTCCTTCCATTGTGGTAATGTTGATATCAAGTGCTTCGGGCATAATTTACCCTCCAGCGAGGGCATTATGAAGATGTGGTTCATTCCTAGCCCATCCAAAGCCTCTTGAATCGCCGGCTTGTGGTCCAACCATGCAAGTTCTCATGGAAACCAGTGCAGGAAACATTACAATTGACCTATTTCACGGCAGTGCCCCCGATACGGTCGCTAATTTTGTCAAACTCGTCAACATGGGACATTACGATGGCCTCCACTTCCACCGCGTCATTGAAGACTTCATGATTCAAGGTGGCTGCCCACATTCCAAAGATCCAAATTCCCGAAAAGCTGGAACTGGCGGCCCTGGCTGGAAAATTCCTTGCGAATCCTCTGCCCTCGCCCTCAAGCATGACAAACCAGGAGTGCTCTCAATGGCAAATGCTGGCCGTAACACCGGTGGGTCCCAGTTTTTCCTAACAACTGTAGCAACACCTTGGCTAAATGGAAATCACGCCGTATTTGGTGAAGTTTCTGAAGGCATGGACATTGTAAAAGCAATCGAGGGATGCGCCAAGCTACCAGGTGACCGTCCAGCACAACCCCAGCAAATCATCCGTTGCTCCGTCATTGAATGAACAACCTGCTCTAGAAAAGAACACGCCGCTGATTGAATACAGCCCGTAGGTTCTTGAGTCATAAGGAAAGGCCGACCCATGGCTGTTGACGCAAGTGAAGCCCTTCGCCGTGCTACATTGGTAAGGAGCGACCCCTCCTTGCGAGGAGTAACCCGTCAAAATGGCTCTGAAATTGAAGGAGAATACGATTGGAAGTACTTCTCGTCCAATGGCGACCCGATAACAGAAGAAGACATCGTAGTACGTTGGAATTCTATGGCTCTCCCGCCCGGTTGGGTTGATGTTTGGATTTGCCCAAACCCAAGAGGCCACATTCAAGCCACTGGGAAGGATACAAAAGGCCGACTTCAGTATCGCTACCATCCTGATTGGGTCGAGATAACCGCTGAAATGAAGTACGACGATGTCGTCTACTTTGCTTCCCAATTGCCCCGTCTCCGAAGGCAAATTGAACGTGATTTAGAAGGAAAAGCGATGTCCCTTGAGACCGTTTCTGCGCTCGTGGTCCGACTTATGGACCTCTACAATATTCGCGTTGGCAGTGATGAATATGCCCGATTGAATGAATCCTATGGGCTCACAACGCTGAAATCGATGCACGTTAAGCACATCCGAGGGGATGAGGCTGAAGGTAAACACGATGTTATTTTCACATTCACTGGGAAGTCTAACAAAGACTGGGAGATAAAAATTGAAGATGATTATTTGGTTGACCTCATTTTGAGAACGAATCGTCTCGGAGCAAAGGACGCTGATTTGTTCATGTACATTTCAGAAGCCGGAAATGAGGTAGACCTCAAAGCAGAACACATCAACCAATACATTCGGGAAAGTAGTGGCGAAGGATTTACAGCGAAAAATTTCCGTACCTGGGCCGCAACGTCTCGTTGCGCTGAACGTCTCGCATTCCTATCGAAAGTGCAAACTCCACAAGCCATGAAGAAATGGCTTAAGGCTATGCCCGATGTTGAATCAATCGGAAAAATCTGGAGCGAGGGTGATTGGGAAGTCCCAACGTCAGAAGCACAACGCAGCAAAGTGATGCTTGCAGTTATTGACACCGTAGCAAGCGATTTGGGGAACACCCGTGCAGTATGTCGCTCGTCTTACATTCATCCATGGTTCATGGACGCTTGGATGAAAGGTACCCTTGGAACTGCATGGGAGAGCGTTGAGCTAGAACGGAAAATGCAGGGCCTATCTCCCGGAGAAAGTGCAACGCTTCGGATCTTGAAAACGATTTGATGCGTCACTTATCTTCTTAGGATGGCCGTTCCAGCATTATGGTATGGGCGAGATGCGAATTGAGAAGGACACGATGGGCGAACTCGAAGTGCCTGTTGACCGCTACTATGGATGTCAGACGGCTCGTTCGCTGTTGAACTTTGATATCGGAGACGACACCATGCCTGTTGGCGTTGTTCGGGCGTTTGGTATTCTCAAGCAAGCAGCAGCAAAAACGAATGTTGCCCTCGAGCAACTTGACCCCGAGGTCGGCGACCTCGTCATTGCAGCGGCTCAAGAGGTCATTGATGGACATCTGAACGACCACTTTCCACTTCGCGTCTGGCAGACCGGAAGCGGCACGCAATCGAACATGAATTCCAATGAGGTGATTGCAAACCGCGCTATTGAAATCGCTGGAGGCGAAATGGGTTCAAAGCATCCTGTCCATCCAAACGACCACGTCAATCGCGGTCAATCCTCGAACGATACCTTTCCAACCGCAATGCACATTGCGGGTGCAGAGGCCTTCACTCATCGCTTGTTACCGAGCGTCCGCGCCCTACGCGATGCATTGGACGCTAAAGCCAAGGCTTGGGCGGACATTGTCAAAATCGGTAGAACGCATTTGATGGACGCCGTACCGCTCACACTCGGCCAAGAGGCGTCAGGATGGGTCGCTCAGTTGGATGCTGACTTGCGACGGTTAGATTTTGCATTGGATGACCTCTTTGAATTGGCTCTTGGAGGGACTGCAGTTGGGACTGGACTCAATGCTCACCCTCTCTTTGCGCAAATGGTTGCTGATGAAATCGCCAACATCACAGGCTTGACCTTTTGTTCAGCAGAGAACAAATTTGCACAACTTGCTGCTCATGACGCCATAGTTGCAGCGTCTGGGGCATTGAATACTCTGGCAGTATCGTTGATGAAAATCGCCAACGATGTTCGGTGGCTCGGATCTGGCCCACGGTGTGGTCTTGGTGAACTTGCACTCCCAGCAAACGAGCCGGGTTCATCCATCATGCCGGGTAAAGTTAATCCAACTCAATCAGAAGCTTTGACGATGGTTTGCTGTCAAGTAATGGGCAACCACACCGCAATAACCATTGGAGGAAGTCAAGGGAACTTTGAGTTGAACGTCTTCAAACCGATGATGATTCATAATTTCTTGCATTCAGTTGACCTGCTGACCGATGCTTGCCGTACCTTCCGAACTCGCTGCGTAGAGGGGCTGGAGCCGGTTCGAGCCAACATTCAATCCAATCTTGAAAATTCACTCATGCTTGTGACGGCTCTTAACAACCATATTGGATACGATAAGTCTGCGAAAATTGCAAAGAACGCCCACGAAAAGGGCACGACTCTACGAGAATCTGCATTGGAACTTGGATTTTTGACCAACGAGGAATTTGATCTGTGGGTTCGCCCTGAAGACATGACCGGTTCTTCCTGAGTCGCAGCTTACCCCTCGTTTCCAAACGAACATTGTTGCATCACTGTAATCTGATGGAATCAACCTGAATTTACTCTAGAACATGTTCGTATGAGTTATCCCGATACTTAAGGGGTCTACATCCTTTCTCAAATGCTCGTCAAACACGACACTGCAACGGGTTTTTACAATCGCAACGAATGTTTTTAGCGACAATGATAGTATTGTGTCCATCCACTTCCAACCATCCAGCCAGATTCTGTTCGATGTCGTGCCCTATTTCTGAAGAAATACCAGTTTTGATACAAAGCATATTTCAATGAAAGGCAAATACATCATGATATGCGCAGTTGGTTCGTAGTTGCAGCATTGTTGATTGTTTTTATTTCGCCAGCAATGATGCAAACTCCTGTTCTCGAAGATACCGGGGATAATTTACAGTATTCAAGTCCAATACAATCAACAAGTTCACCCAACTCAAGCTGGACCTCTGGTGGTGAAGCGATTATGATTACTGGAAGCGGTTTTTCTGACCTCGCATTTTCCAACATAACAGACGATGGAATCAACCACCAATGGGTGAAGACGAACATGGACTACAGCGATGAAGCCGGTCGATGGAATGCCGTCGCCATGGATTCAAACGGCCACATCCATGTCGTCCATATCGGGGATGAAAATTATAAAATCCGGCACAGCGTTCATGACGGGACATCTTGGAACACCTTGAAAATCAAAGATTGTGGACAAACGTATTGCTGGGATGTTCACATGGTGATTGATGGTAACGACCACCTTCACGCAGCCTATACTACATACACTCAATGGGCTGAAAGGCTTGTCTACATGAACTATGATGGAACAAACTGGACGAGCGAAGAAGTCTCTTCAAACGCTCTGTTTGGCCCAGTTGGCATCGCTGTTGATTCAAACAATAACCCACATATTTCCTACGCTGCTGAAGGAAGTCACCAGTGCGGTGGCGGTCTCCGCATTGCCTCACATGATGGAACAGATTGGTCGACCCAAGGTATTGATCTTGGGAGCAACCGTGGATGTGACTCAGCGATTGTCATCGACGAGAACGATGACATCTACATCGCCTACCAAGACCGCGATAGCTCGAAATTAAAAATCGCCACCGACAAAAGTGGCCAGTGGGATGACTACACCGTAAATACCGGAAGTTACCCAAGTGAAATGTATCCAGGTTACATGTCATCGATAGCCATGGATGGGCAAGGTCAGATTCATATCGCCCACCACGATAGTAAAGATGAGGATCTAAAGTACTCGACCGGGGTTCCAAACGGACAATGGACAACCACTGTTGTTGATTCATCGGGGAACACTGGACGAGATCCCTCCATCGTGATTGACCTAGCCGATCAGCCTCATATTGTCTATCACACCTGGTCCGGTCAGAATCTAAAATACGCAACAATCGATCCGGTCACCACCAATTGGGCCGTAACCACAATGGCAAGTGGTGCCGATGTTGGCGAGGGGAATTCAATTATCATCGATGAAAGCGGAGTTATGCACGTTCCATTTAATGACGCAACAAGTAAAATCTTGAAGTACGCTACAAAATCGACGGGCTTGAGTAAGACCAATGAAATCACCGTTCAATTTGGCCAATACGGTTCAGTGACGGGGACGGTCGTTAATGATTCAACAATTCAAGTGACAACGCCTTCTGCTTCTTCCGCCGGCACTGTTGTCCTAACTCTTTGGGACAAAGAGGATAATCAACACCAATTATCTTCTTCATTCCGATTCATAGACCAGAATGACCTCGACTCCGATGGTGTTCTCAACGCCAATGACGATTGTCCAGAGGTGGCTGGTTCATCCACCCAAGACCTTACTGGATGCCCTGATGCTGATGGCGATGGGTATAGCGATTCTGGAGACACATACCCGAATGATGTTTTGGAATGGATGGATTCTGACGGAGACGGTGTTGGCGACAATGGTGATGCCTTCCCAAACGACGCCAATGAGACCCAAGACAGTGATGGTGATGGCGTAGGCGACAACGCTGATTTGTATCCCTTAAATGCAAACGAATGGGAGGATTTGGACGGCAATCAGATCCCCGACAACTCCGAAGCCAGCAAGGTAGAAGTCACTACATCATCGGAGGGCGGGAAGATTCACCCGTACCATATTTTTGCAAACAATCTATCGTTCTCCGTGAACGCGATTACCTCCGAGGGGCTCACCATGGTTTCTTTGGAGTCTTCACCTGACGTCTTACCTTCTACAGGAGGATTGGCGTACTCATTCTATGGTGGGGAGTCACAAACCATCAGCATTGCTGGAGAGCAGATTATGGACATCATCCCCGAGGAGTTTTTCACCGGAGGGTACATCGATGATGTTAGCCCATTTGTCAACTTCACATTACATGTTACTGGAATCCCCAACGGATGTGAAGGGGCACAAGAGTGGTGGAGTCTTGAACAGCAGGCGACATGCCCCAGTAAGATCGAAAGCCATCGCACAGATTATCTTCTCAATTTTTCAATGATTCTTTGGAACGGGGACGACGATAACGACGGCGTTTCCAACAGTTGGGACCTCTTCCCATTGGACGCAAATGAAAATCAAGATTCAGATGGTGACGGAGTCGGAGACAATCGTGATGTATTTCCTCTTGAAAGTACACAATGGTCTGATACAGATGGGGATGGCTACGGGGATAATTGGGGCAATACGTCCTGGAATTCAACCCGAGCGTCTTCTTCGCCAGGTTCATTCGTTGAGGGGGCAAACGCCCCAGATTATTGTCCTGAACTAACGGGGAATTCTACTGCTGATGGATTCTATGGTTGTTTAGATGATGACGGAGACGGCGTCGCAGATGTGTTTGAACCAGTTGAGACAAACGAAAC